>Ga0265297_10005700_pt1 | contig 18702 bp, 18 predicted proteins | sample Munlanlwell13791_FD_192502 | JGI IMG/M metagenome (GOLD analysis project Ga0265297, IMG submission 192502) | Leachate microbial communities from a municipal landfill in Southern Ontario, Canada - Leachate well 137-91 | ecosystem: Engineered > Solid waste > Landfill > Unclassified | place...
CCGCCCTAAAACTGTTTTAATCGCTTCCGGATTTTTCCCGTACTTGCGGATTACCGGTTCAACCGAACGCCGGTGATAAGCGTCAAAATAACCCTCAATACCTGAAAATTCCCTAAAGGTGAGCCATTTATTGCTTAGCTCAGGAAGCCCTTTAAGCTTGCCAACAAGATAATGCAGGATGAGGATAGCAATAAAGTCTTTTGCCGCGGCGTTACCGGAAAGTGACAAAACTTTCCTGGCCGTTATATCAATACTATATTCATCGCCTAAGAATTTAACCGCTAAGTTATTTGCCGGCTTTAGGTTAGCTAAATCTTCCCAGGCTTTGCTTAAGGCTAGTGCGTACCCCATCTTTTTTATTTTACTATTTTTATGGGATAAATCAATGATTTTAGCTTTACCCTAATTACGAAACCCGATTGGCGGCTTTGGCTTGACAGGAGGCGGTTCTAACAGTTGCTTAAGAGCTTGGAATACTATCGCAAACTTCTTATCGTATTTCTTCTCCATTTCTTCAATCTTATGCTTGAGACCTGCGTTAGTTAAAAGCATACGTTTCAATTGGATAAATGCCCGCATGATTTGTATATTTACCAATACCGCACGCCTGCTATGCAGGACACTGGAAAGCATAGCTACGCCCTGCTCTGTGAAGGCATAGGGTAAATAGCCACCAAGGCTTTGTTTTGATGGTATCACAAAATGTGATACCATGATTTTCACCTCCTCTTCTGTTAGCTGAAACATAAAATCCTCCGGAAATCTTTCCTGGTTTCTTTTTACCTGTTGCCTTAGGGCTATTGATTTTACCCCATAAAGTACCGCGAGATCTTTGTCCAGAATCGCCTTCTTGCCTCTAATAAATAATATTTTGCCGGCAATTACCTCAACCGAAATAAAATCAGGCATTTTACGTCTCCTTTCTACTTTTAATAGACGCAAGGAGAGTAGTTTTCTAACGGGGATTCTTGAGTGGGGGGGGAATTGATAGGGAAACGGTCCCTATTTTTATCCCCTACCCTAGGCAGGTAACTAAAAAATAATCTGGCCCCGTTTTAGGATTTAGAGGCCTTTAACTGGCTTATCTCTTGCTTTAATGTATCGATCTGGCTTTGCTGCTCTTTAATCGCTTCAATCAAAATCGGTCCGAGTTTATCATACTGAACGCCCAGATAGCCATTTTTATCTGTGCTGATTAATTCTGGGAACTCTACCTGGACTTCCTGAGCAATAACACCAATCTGAAGATCCGGGCTTGAGCTTGCGCTGGCCCAATTAAAATTAACGCCACGAATCTTACTCACTCTTTCCAACGCATTTGAAATGGTTGTGATATTTTTCTTCAGACGCATATCTGAATTGCCTGTCCAAGAAGTGCCGCCCGTAGCAAGATAAAGACCTCCTGCACCACCAGCAGTGAAATAAATATTGGTGTCAGTTGTCGTAAACTCTATTTGATTCTTGCCTGACGAGACAGTAGTAGTACCTGGACCCGCAGACACTAAAAACCTATGAGTACTGTCTACACCTACACGAAATGTAGCCGCGGTGGAATTAAAGACATCAAGTATTGATGCTGGGCTAGTCGTCCCGATGCCGACGTTACCAGAGTTAAAATAAGCACCATTGCCGTCTGCAGCGCTTATATATATGGTTTTTGTCCCGTCATAGAAAAGCTCGAGAGTACCAGAATCAGAAGCAGAACTTACATCAATTAATTGCGCATAAGTTTGGCCACCGTCAGTTAATACGATTCCTTTATTCGCAAGACCCGCTCCTGTCTCAATAGCTAAAGTATTAGAAGGACTCGTCGTCCCTATCCCTACATTCCCTTCTACTACCAGGTCTGCCAGGTAGTCAATCTCTCCTCCGTCTCCGTCTGTCTCCTCCCAGGTGTAATCAGGATTATCAATGTAGTTATCACCTATGGCCATGCGCTGGGAGCGCATTTCTCTATAGACTCCGTAGGGAGAAGGATAATAGGTGGTGATGGTCAGGGTATCTTCGGCAAAGGCTAAAGGGTTAAGGGCTAGGGCTAAGAGTAAGCTTAAAAAAGAGCGAAAAAATTGGGGGGGGGGGGGGGTAACTTCCTTAATTTAAACACTGCGGGCCTCCTTGGTTTTAATATGGATACAAACATAGAATAATACGCAAATAAGCCTGTGTCAAGAAAAGAGTCTAAACCGCCTGGTAAAAAAAGATTATTATATTGCGGTTAGGGAATTTTCGCCTATAATAGAAATTATGATTTACGACCGTTTCCAGCAGGAGGCGATTGACTACATTAACCAGGGCCTTTCGGTTATTGTCTCGGCTCCCACCGGCGCGGGAAAAACCGCGATCGCCGAGCATATCATCACGACCTGCATTGAAAAAAATATTGGAGTAATCTACACCGCTCCCATTAAGGCCCTCTCTAACCAGAAATTCCGCGACTTTCAAGGCATATACGGGGATAAAATAGGGATACTAACCGGCGATGTTTCGTTAAACGCGCTGGCCCCGGTCTTAATCATGACTACCGAAATCTTCCGCAACAAGATCCTGGACGAACCTAAGAGCCTGGAAAGATACTCTTGGATTATCTTTGACGAAATCCACTATATTGACAATCCTGAACGCGGCACAGTCTGGGAAGAATCCCTGATCTTCCTCCCTCAACACATGAATATCCTCGGGCTATCCGCTACTATCCCGAATATTAAGCAGCTCGCCACCTGGATCGAATCCATCCACAATAAGCCGATAAAAACAGTAGTTGAAGATAAACGGCCGGTGCCTTTACATTTCTTTTTTCAGGCCGGCAACGAAATCGCTGATAAAATTGACCATTTTAAAAGAATGCGTTTTTCTAAGCCCAATAAATTATTCGGCTTGATCAACTACGTGCGCAACCAGGAAGGCCTGCCCTGCATCTATTTTGTCTTTGGCCGTAGGCGTGCCGAGGAACTGGCCGAGGAACTGGCCTGCTCTAATTTTTTGAATGGACAGGAAAAAACCCAGATACTGGAAATGTACAGCCGCCTCTGCGAACGCTTTGACCTGAAGAATGACCGCACTGCTCAAAATATGTACCAACTTGTCCAAAACGGCATTGCCTACCACCACGCCGGCATGCTTCCTACGTTAAAAGAAGTAATTGAAAGGCTCTTTACCAGCCGGCTGTTAAAGGTTATTTTTACCACCGAAACATTTGCCCTGGGCATCAATATGCCCAGCCGTTCGGTTATCTTTGATGAACTACGGAAATTCTACGGCCGCTACGTGCGTAACCTCAAGACCCGCGATTTTTACCAGATGGCCGGACGCGCCGGAAGGCGCGGCATAGATACCGAAGGTTTTGTCTATTGCCGGCTTAACCTGCAGAGGATACGCCTGGATGAAGCCAAGCGCATAATTTACGGTAAGCCCGAAGAAGTAAGAAGCCAGCTGAATACCTCTTACGCGACGATCTTAAATCTTTACGAAAAATATAAGGATGATTTATTCAAAGTTTATCCCCTCTCATTACATTATTTCCAGTCGCGTAAAAATGAGCAGAAAGAGGCGCTCCGGCTGATTGAGGCTAAATTAAGACTCCTTAAAAACTCCGGTTACATCAATAACGGCAGCCTCACCGAAAAGGGAGAATTTGCTAAAAGTGTTTACGGTTATGAACTAATTTTAAGCGAACTCTATGAACGGCAGATACTTGAACAGCTTGATGAATTCAGCCTGGGGGTAGTGGCGGTATCCTGCGTGTTCGAGCCACGCAAGAACCAGCGCCTTCCTTCTAACCTCTCTAAAAACACCCGGCAGACCAAAAGAATGTGCGAGGAGATCTATGACGAAATTAAACACCGGGAACAAAAATCACGCATTTACCCTTTCAGCAAACTCCCCTATTTCCATATGAGCACAGCGATGGAAGCGTGGCTGCGCGGGACGACTTTTGACAAAACTTTGCGCTTTGGGGATACTGACGAAGGCGAGGTAGTGCGTTATTTCAGGATGGCTGTGCAGGTCTTACGCGAGATTTCCGAGGCCAGAGTATCTTCCTACATATTAAAAGATAAGATTAAAGAAGCCATACGCGTAATCAACCGCGATGTGGTAGACGCGGAAAAACAATTGCGCGAAGGCTAATCCTCCTTGCCACGCTGCACGAGCTAATCGAGACACTGTGTCTCAAACAACTCCAGACATATCTTCTTTAAAAAAATCCGGTTAGAAACTATACCTTTCTGCGTCTATTACCCTGGAGGTGGGAATATGCGCGAACGGAAACGTCTCTTAATAGAAGGCGGCTGCTATCATATTATTACGAGAGGTAACCAGAAACAACGGGTCTTTCTAGAGGACCGGGATTATGAAACTTATCTTAAATATTTAAAAAAATACAAAAGGAAATGCGGATTTTTTCTTTACGGATTCTGTTTGATGCCTAACCATATTCATCTAATTGGCGAACCGAAGATACCTACCAATTTAATCAAGTTTATGCAAACCCTATCGCGTTCCTATACTGAATATTTTAACAAAAAATATAATAAAGTCGGACATCTCTGGCAAAATAGATATATAAGCAAAGTAATAATGAAGGATGCCTATTTACTGACCTGTATTCAGTATGTCGAATTTAACCCTCTACGGGCAAACTTAGTAAAATCTGCTGAAGATTATCCCTGGAGCAGTTTTAAGGAAAGGTCGGTATCGTTAAATATTAAAAGTAGGATGCTTGATGGATTGCGTATATAAATAACACTATGACACACTGTCCCGATTGGGTCAGCCAGCGTGGCAATACTTGATATAATCCTCTAGGATTTTTTTGTGGTCAAAGGCGAGGTCTAACTTGGCGATTTCACTTAACTTCACTATCTTTAAATCTGCCGCATCATCCCCTGCCTGAGGAGAACCTTTAGCTTTAGCCAGGAAAACAGTCCCGATGGTATGGAAACGCGGGTCGCGCTGCGGGTCAGAATAGGTATGAAATTGTTTTATTTCTGTGAGCGTAAGGCCGGTTTCTTCCTTGGCCTCCCTGGCTACCGCATCTTCTAAGCTTTCACCGTAGTCCACAAAACCTCCGGGCAAGGCCCAGCCAAAAGGAGGGTTTTTTCTTTGAATGAGCACAACGCCGCCGTCAATCTCGATCAACGCATCAACGGTAGAGAAAGGCCCGTTCTGCAGCTTATAAAGGATATGCTCAAGATATTTAATTACGCCTTGATTGAAAATATCATAAGCTTCCTGGTCGTAAAGACAAAAAGTGATCTCTTTAAGCCCTGACTTTTCTTCTCTTAAATACCGCCAGATTTCCTGCGCCATAATCTTGGCGGAGGCTAATAAGGAAAAACCGCCTACTCCACAGCCCAACGCCGGAAAGGCAAGGGACTTTACGCCTAATTCATCGGCGGCCTTTAATGAATTCCTGCAGGAATTGCGTATCTTTACTTCGTCGGTCTTAAAGTCCATGCCCATGGTCGCGGCGTGGATTATGTATTTTGCCTTTAAGCTGCCGGCAGCCGTAAAGATTGCTTCGCCTATCCCTATGGGGCATTTTTTTACCGCCTCGTCTTCTATTATCTTTCCGCCCTTCTTCTTAATCGCCAGGGCTAACCCCCCGCCCATAACCCCTTTGTTATTGGCAGCGTTCACAATGACATCCGCCTTTAGTTCGGTTATATCCTGCTGAATAACTTTTATTTCGCAATCTTTGATTTTCATCGCTGCCTACTCCGCCTCATAATTTCTCGAGAGTCAATTTCTTCTCTTTTTGATCCACTTTAAAATTAAACCTCTTTAAAAACGACATCCCGAGCAGCCCGTCGCCAAAACCCAGATCTCCTGTATCGCCCAGTAAAACCGCAGCTTCAACCGTATTAGCCGTAGCCTCTTGAACTCTCATAGTCTGGATAATAACACGCTTAGCATCAATTTGTCGGCCGTCAGCTACCTGCACTTTCAAATCCGGCTGAGCGCCAAACAAATCCATTCCTAATTTTTCGGCAATATTTTTTGAAATTATTACAAGCGATGCCCCGGTATCTAAAACCATGCTGGTGCTAACCTTATTGTTCAATGTAACATTTACTGTCATTCCCTGAAGGTCACGGGAAAAACTTATTACGCTGGGCTCCTTCTCCTTTTCAGACTGGAGTTTAGCTATCTTTTTATTAAATTCGAACCTGCGCTTTACCCATTTTTGACGCAGGAGAGATGAATCGGTTTCAGGAGATTTAACAATTTTCTCTATTTCGCTTTTCCGAAAAGTTACTGAAGAACTAACCCCCACTTCCAACTCGACAACCTCGCCGTTATCGCTCTTGACAATCCCCTCTAGGCTGCGGCCGTTCTTAAGATAAACCTTATCGGCATAAGCCAATGAAACCAAAACTAATACTAAAAATAAACCGGAGAGAACCTTCATTATTAAGCTTTAGGCCCTTTTATGTTTATTGGGTTTGGGAAAATCCTTGATTGCCTTTAATGATTTTCTTAAGTTTTCTTCGGGCAAATGGTATTCCAATAATTTACCGTTTAAAAATTTCTCATACCCGGCCAGGTCCATCAGTCCGTGGCCGCTGTAACTAAAGAGGATAGTTTTTTTCTTGCCTTCTTTTTTGGCCTTAAGCGCTTCATCAATAACGCAGGCAATGGCGTGGCTTGTTTCGGGAGCGGGTATTGCCCCTTCGGTTTTAATCCAAAGCATGGCTGACTCATAACATTTTATCTGGTCATAGGCAGCCGGTTCAATCAAACCGTCTAAAATTGCCTGGCTGACTAAAGGGCTCATTCCGTGATAACGCAGTCCCCCGGCATGTATGGGCTCCGGGACAAAACTATGCCCTAAGGTAAACATAGGCAGGAGCGGAGTGAGGCCGGCCGTATCTCCGAAATCATAAGCAAAAGGCCCGCGGGTCAGCGTCGGGCAGGCAGTGGGCTCAACCGGTATGATTTTGATTTTTGCTCCGTGAATCTTATCGTAGAGAAAAGGAAAAGCTAAACCGGCAAAATTGCTTCCTCCGCCGACGCAGCCGATAATAATATCCGGCTTCTTTTCCCCGGCTAAAGCCAGTTGTTTCTTGGCCTCTAAGCCGATAATCGTCTGGTGCAGTAATACGTGGTTTAATACACTCCCCAGGGAATAACGCGTCTTGCCGCTCTTGTCCGCGACCGCCTCCTCTACCGCTTCGCTTATAGCCATCCCCAGGCTTCCCGGGGTGGACGGCATCTTTTTTAAGATTTCTCTTCCGGCATTAGTTTCATTGCTCGGGCTGGCCACGCACTTTGCCCCCCAGATACCCATCATAATTTTACGCAGCGGCTTCTGGTCAAAGCTGATGCGCACCATATAAACCTTGCATTCCAGGCCGATCAGGTTACAGGCAAAAGCCAAAGCGCATCCCCATTGCCCGGCGCCGGTCTCGGTAGTTAATTTTTTTATCCCGAATTTCTTATTGTACCAGGCCTGGGCTACGGCGGTATTGGGCTTATGGCTGCCGGCGGGGCTTACGCTTTCATCTTTATAATAAATCCGCGCCGGAGTTTTTAAGTACTGCTCTAAGTATACTGCCCGGCGTAAAGGCGCCGGCCTCCAGCGGTAAAGAATCCCTAAAATCTCTTCCGGGATATCTATCCAGCGCTCAGTAGATACCTCCTGCTCAATCAAATTCATCGGAAAAACCTTGGCCAGCATCTTAGGCGTCAGCGGGCTGCCGTCAGAGCCCAGAGGAGGAAGCAAGGGCGTCGGTAAATCCGCGGCCAGGTTATACCACTTTTTAGGAATATCTTTTTCGCTGAGGAATATTTTATTGCGGATCATATATTTCCCGTGAAATTATATTGTAATATCCAGGCGGAATTCGGTGTAGAAACCGTTGTTCAGCGCAACCTTGCCTAAGCTATCCTGCCGGTATTCAATAGAACGGTTGAAGACCCCGCCCAGGGAAAAAGAACTTTCAATATTCTTATTTATCGCGCACCTTAGGCCTGCGCCTGCGCGCACTTCATTATAGTTAAGCACCGTATTTTTAAGGTCGTCCTGGGTTACCTTGTATTCGTCGCTCGTCCAGTTGCCTTCGGCAAAAACCGTCCATTTCTTATTCAACGCATAAGAAATTTCCGGGTTATCGGGGAGGATATTAAAGGTAAGCCTGTCATTAGGCCTATAGATAAACCCGACAATCGGAGAGACTGCCGGTTTGAACCCCGGAGAATACTGCACCCCGTAAACAAAGGTCAATTTTTCGGTTGGCTGGTAAATCATAAAATAGCGCTGAAGAAAATGGAATGACTCGGAACGGAAATTCCAGTCATCGCCGTAAAACGACGGGGCAAGGCCGATAGTAAAGTAAGTCTTATTGAAGTTAAAGAACGGCAGGGTGGTTTGTACGCCGAAGTCTACTGCGGTTAGCTGCGCCGGTAACTTAACATTAGTAGAATTATTTATACCGATATATTTACTGCCTACGGCAAACTGAACGGGCAATTTGCCAAAAGCCTTAATTTGATAACTATATTCTGCGGCCGAAGCCACTAATCCGACACTTCCCGATTGAGATTTAGCTCCTGCGGAAGGCATAAAACGCGTACGAGAATCCAATTCCTGCGCGTAAGATTCTTCCTCTACGACCACCGGCTTGCCTAATTCCTGACGATAATCCTTGGGGGTAAAATCCATGGATTCCTGCGCTTTCGCAAAAGCCCACTCCTGCGCCTGATCCCTCGGACCATCCGCATAAGCATTTAATAAAATAAAAGGAAAGGCAAAAACACAAAACGAGGCCAAAACCAGCAGTTTTAATCTCCTGTATTTATCTATGAACATAGGTCTCCTTTTTTATTTTTTGATTATACCATAAATATCATAATTTTTTAAAGAAAGTATCCGCCAAGCCCTTGATGATATCCGTTACCGCAGCCTGAAAACCGTATCTCGGCTTTTTTAGCGTCCCGCTGATAGTAATCACCGCGAACTTCTGGCTCTGGCTTACCAGAGCGGTAGCGATATCTTTAAAGGTCCCGGTTAAGGGGACCAGCTCGCTGATAATATCAACATTAAGCCTGGCGTTGATGGAACTATCAAACCCGATCTTGACCGGGCCGGCCAGATTAACCATACTGCTTTTTAACATCAGCTGGTCGGTAGAAATAGACTTATCCTGGATAATAAACTCGCAGGCACCTTCAGAAAATGTAATATTGGCAAACTCCCGGGAGAACAATAATTTACCCATACCCTTGAACAAATCCAGCTCCCAAAGCTTACCCTGGATAATTGAGATCCTGCCTGCGCCTTGCGAATCAGCCAAAACGCTTAAAAATCCGTTGGCCTTAACCCCTCCCTGGATAACCCCTGAGATATCTTTATTCTTAGCCGGGGTATCTTTTTTCAATTCTTTAATCTCTACGCCCTGCAGGGCGGAGGTAAACCAATAAGGGATATCTTTAGAGCCGAGGTTAGCGGTAAGAGCCGCTTCCAACGAGCCGTTATATAGAGACAGGCGGGCAGCTTCAATATTGGCTAAACCGTTAGCCTGGCTATAGCTAATAAATAAATCCGTTCCTTTCAGGCCATATAAAGAAATCTCTTCGCTGGAAAGCTGGGCGTCGACAATATAATCTTTCGGGTCATTGATATTGCCGGACAGGTTAAATTGCGCTTTAACTTTACCTTCCGGATTAATCTTCTCCAGTTGCCCTTTAAATCCAGGCAAGGCGGATTTTAAATCTTTTAAGTCAACGCGTAATTCTCCGCCTAAATCCATGCTGGTTGAGGCGGGGTTTACGCTGTTGATACTGCCGGCTATAGAAAATTCGGAAGCAAAATAGCGCCCCGAACACTTGGCTATCTTGAGCAGCCTGTCCTGTAAGTTTAAATTAGCGGTTAAAGAAAGCGTATCAGATTTTAGGGCCAGATCCAGGCGCGCTAAAGCCGGTTCTTTAAGCCTGCCTTCTAACGCTAAAGATAAATTTCCCTGGCCGCCTGCTATACCCGGAAAATTGAATTTGAACTTATCCCTTAACACGCCCTGCAAGGACGCCAGGCTAAGGTCAGCATTGGCAATTATGCTTAATTCCGGAGAATTAAAATCACTCAGGGCTGCTTTGGCGCTAACCGGAATGCCAAAAATATTGGCGGTTAAATTTTCGGTCTTTAACCCCGAATTATTAAAAGTCAGGCCGCAGTTAACCGCGCTTACCGTGTCCACAAACTTCAACCCTGTAATGAGGGCATCGGAGATACTGCTGCTTCCGGAGTATTGAAATTTTTTATCAATTAAACCATACTCTAAAATAACCCTTGAGCTTGTATCCGCCTTCACCTTGAGATTCCCCCGTTGAATATTTAGATTTTTACTCTGGACCTGGGTATCGGCAAAAAGGATATTCCCTCTCATCTTGAAATCAGCGGCCGCGTTAAGCAAACCGTCTATTTTTAATCCAAACATTCCGTAATAAACAGCAAAATCCTTGGGAGAAAAATTATGCACGGTCAACCTGGAATTTAATTCCCGGGGAGCGATTTTATATTCTCCGTAGGCGCTTAAATTCACCGGCTGGCTAGACGCAATTAAGGCGGAGAGCTTAAATTTGACCGAAGCAGGCAAGGATAAATAAAGAGTGAGATTAATATTTTCTACGGCTTTGACAAATGCCGGATTAAAGGTAGCGTCCCGAAAAGTAACCCGGGCATTGGAGATATTAACGCGGTGGACCGAAAACTGGAATCCTTTTTTAGGCGCTCCTCCTGAGCTTGGCTTGGCGGAACCAGGAGCACCCGGAGCGCTGGCAACAGGCGCAGCTGGAGTTGGGAATAAATCTTCTAAATTAAAGGTATTGTCTGCTTTCCTTTCCAGGAATACCTGCGCGGATTTTATATTTACGCTAGGAATGATAATTTGTTTATAAAAGGCCGGGAATGGAAGAAATATACAGGAAGCTTCCTTTATTCTGACTATCGCGCTTTCCTGTTTGTAGATTTCCAGGTTACTTAAGACCAGCCCTTTGAATATATTTACCCGCAAATCCCCTAAGTTAACCCGGGAATCAGTCTGTTCTTCAATGGATTTAACAAGCAGGCTGCGGATTGTTTTAGGCAGGAAAACATTATTCAGGTAAATTATGCCGCCGGTAACCAGGATACCCGACACGAACAGGCAGATGGAAACAATAATAATTATTTTTTTCTTCATTTAGCTAACCTGGCTGCTGCCTTAAAGGCCTCCTGCCTGGTTTTAACTTTACCGATGGCCTGAAGCTCTTCTACCTCAGCTAAAATTTTACCGATTAAGGGCGAAGGGGCCAGTTTAAATTTTTTCATTATGTCGTTACCGTCCAGCAACCGGGCTTTTTTCTTTTCTTTACCTTTCTTTGAGTTTTCCCGGATCAAGCGGCTGACTACCCTCTCATGCCGCCGGCGGCTCTCGACCGTAGCTAAAGGGCCCTGGGTTGCCCGTTGGTCAGCCAGCGATAATAATAATACGGATAAGGCCTCCCTGCCGGCATCCCGGAAAAATCTGAACCTCGCTCGCGCCGTAGGATGCTCGCCCTCTGCCAGGTATCCGGGCCGCAGGTGGCAAAGGATTATTTTGCGTAAAGAATAAGACTCCTCATTGGAAAGCTTAAGCCTCTTGGCGATATCCTCGCTTAAAGCTACCCCCACCCTTTCATGGCCGTGAAAAGTAATCCTGCCTTTTTTCCGGCGCAGGGTTTTGGGCTTTCCGATATCATGCAGGAGAGCGGCTAATTTCAAGAGCTGCCGCCGCGACCTCTCGCCGCAGATATACGCGTCAAAAAAATCCCGGATTTCTTTGTCCTTTATATTTTCTAATATCAACTCCATCTGCCGGACAGACTCTAAGGTGTGCTGCTTAACATCCAAATGATGGTACGGACCCTGGCCTATCCCGCGCATCTTTTTTAACTCAGGAAAGATAACTTCCAATATTTTTAATTTATCCAAAGTTACCAGGCAGGCGTAAGCCTTATCGCTGTCAAATATCTTAAACAACTCGTCGCGGATGCGTTCAAAGGAAACTTTCGCCAGCTTCGCTTTTCCGGACTTTGCCAGGATAAGCGTCTCTTTATCAATTGCAAAACCCAACCGCGAAGCAAAACTAAAGGCGCGTAATATGCGCAACGGGTCTTCGCGGAAAGATTTTTTATTTACCAGGCGGATTACCTTGCGTTTTAAGTCTTGCTTTGCTCCGTAGGAATCTATCCAAACGCTGCTTAAGTCTTTACTCCCAAAAACTTTTTCCAGTTCCAGGGCTAGCGAATTTATAGTGAAATCGCGCTTGCGTAAATCTTCTTCTAGGCCCTTACCGCGGAAATCCGAAAAATCAAAAGTATAGGTTTTTACGCCTATTTTTTTTACGATACGGCAGGCGCCGTGCTCTTTATCCAGGACCACAAAGCCCGCTTTCAGCTTATAAGCCAGGGAGCGGCCAAAACTTATTGCGCGATTTTTAACGGCAAAATCAAAATCCGGATTCGCCTTTTCCCTTGCCAAAATCAGGTCGCGCAATACTCCCCCCACCAGATACAGCTTCACGCGCCTGTTTTGGGCGAAATTATGAATCTCTTTGAGAATATTCCGGTCTTTTAAGGAAAATTTTAAGGAAGTTGACATATTATTTAGCGGCTGAGCTGGCTTGTTTCGGAACAGGGCGTCCGCAGGCCGAAGCGGGTAAGGTTCCCGCCGTAAGCGGGAGAGTATAGGTAGGGAAACGGTCCCTATTTCTGCTCATTTATCTTGATTGAATATTGCCGATTGTTTAATAATCTCGTCTTCGACAAATATAGGCGCGTGCGCCCTTACCGCCAGGGCAATGCTATCCGAAGGCCGGGCATCAATCATCTTTTCATTGCCCGATGCGGTCTTAAGGACTAATTTGGCGTGAAAAGTATTTTCCTCTAGTTTATCAATAATAACCTTCTCAACTTTCGCTTCCAGGAATTCTATGGTTGAATGCAGTAAGTCGTGGGTTAACGGCCGGGGGGGCGCAAACCCGCTTATCTTCATCTTTATTGCCGAGGCCTCAGGCAGTCCGATCACAATAGGCAGGGCCCTCTCTCCGTTTTTCTCTTTCAGGACAATCAACTGGTCGTGCCTTTTCTCATCAATCACAATTTTGTTCAATTCCATTTCAATCATATGCTTCTCTTTCTTACCTGGCCTTAATCGAACGCCGCAGGAGCGGCTTTTCTTTACCCAGGATATCTTTTAACTCCACCATAAACTGGCCCACGTCTTTGAATTGCCGGTAAACCGAGGCAAAACGCACATAGGCGACATCGTCCAGGGACTTTAACTTCTCCATCACTAATTCTCCGATACGGCCCGAAGATACTTCGCGGTCGCTCTTTTTCTGGATAGCCCGCTCCGCCCAACTGACTATCTCTTCCATCTTTTCAATACTGATCGGCCTTTTTTCGCAGGCGCGGATGATTCCGGCGAGGATTTTTTTGCGGTCAAACGGCTCGCGGCGGCCGTCTTTTTTAATCACCATAAGCGATACTTCTTCAATATATTCATAAGTAGTAAAACGCTTGCCACATTTAAGGCATTCGCGGCGGCGGCGGACTGCGGATTCTTCCGCGGTTGAGCGCGAATCCACTACTTTATCCTCTTTATAATTGCAATAGGGGCACTTCATTTTATTTTCTTTACCTTTATCCCGGCTTCTTTTAAAAAATCCGCGGCCATTTTATCCGGATAAGCCCCGGCAATCACGATTTCTTTTATCCCGGCGTTGATCAGCATCTTCACGCAGATAACGCACGGCTGGCAGGTAGCATAGAGAGTGCTTCCCTTGGCGCTTATCCCGTATAAAGAAGCCTGGATAAGAGCATTCTGCTCGGCATGCAGGGCCCGGCAGAGCTCGTGGCGTTCTCCGGAAGGGATTTTAAGCTTTTGGCGCATACAGCCGACATCCGCGCAATGTTTTAAACCCGCCGGCGCGCCGTTATAGCCGGTAGCCAGTATTCTTTTGTCTTTCACCAGGACCGCGCCGACGCTACGGCGCAGGCAGGTTGACCTTTTAGCGACCAGCCTGGCAACCTCTAAAAAATACTCATCCCAACTTGGACGTTTAGACAGAATAGTTTTTTTCTTCATTTTTACTTCACCAGCTGCGGATATAACGGAAACTTTCCGGCTAAATTTAAGACTTCTTTTTTAATCACCTCTAATTTTTTGGAGTTATCGCTAGCTTCTATGGCCTCATTAATAAACTGGGCTATTTTACGCATATGGAACTCTTTTAAGCCCCGGGTAGTCACTGCGGGCGTTCCGATACGTATGCCGCTGGTTACGCCGGCGCTCTTCTTATCAAAAGGTATAAGGTTTTTATTCACCGTAATATTGATTTTGCCCAGGATATTGGAAGCGTCGCTCCCGGTAACGCCTTTTTCGCTTAAATCCACGAGCATCAAATGGTTATCTGTCCCGCCGGAAACAATGCGGAAGCCTTTTCGCGCTAAATATTTTGCCAGTTCCTTGCAATTCCGGACTACCTGCCTCTGGTAAGCGCGGAACTTCGGGCTCATCGCCTCTTTAAATGAGACGGCCTTGCCTGCGATTACATGCATCAGGGGCCCGCCTTGAGTTCCGGGAAAAATCTGGATATCAATCTTCCGGGCAAATTCCTTGCGGCAGATAATAAACCCTCCGCGCGGGCCGCGCAGGGTCTTGTGCGTCGTGGAACTGACAAACTCCGCATAAGGCACAGGTGAAGGATGGTTGCCTGCGGCGACCAGGCCGGCAATATGCGCCATATCCACAAATAAATAAGCGCCGACTTTATCGCAGATCTTCCGGAAAGCCTTAAAATCTAATTTTCGCGGATAGGCTGAAGCCCCGGCCAGGATCATTTTCGGTTTATGCTTTTTGGCTAAATCCATGATCCGGTCATAATCCAGCATTTCGGTTTTGCGATCTACCCCGTAACCGACCATCTTAAAAAACCTGCCCGAGAAATTGTGCGGATGGCCGTGGGTGAGGTGCCCGCCGCTAGCCAAGTCCATCGCTAAAACAGTGTCCCCCGGTTCAACCGCCGCAAAGTAAACCGCCATATTCGCCTGCGAACCTGAATGCGGCTGCACATTAACGTGCTCGGCGCCGAATAACTTCTTAGCCCGTTCAATGGCCAGGCGCTCTACCTCATCCATATTCTCGCATCCTCCGTACCAGCGATTGCCCGGATACCCTTCGGCATATTTATTGGTCAAGACAGACCCTTGAGCCTCAAGCACAGCCAGGGAAGTAAAATTCTCTGAAGCAATCAACTCTAGATTCTCCTCCTGCCTCTTGATTTCATTCCGGATAGACGCGTAAATCTGCGGGTCGACAGCCTTTAAAAACTTCACCTTAAGCCACCTCTTACCTTTCTTTCAATTGTTTTAATTTGATTAAGCCTGCGTTCGTGCCTTCCGCCCTGAAATTCAGCTTTTAACCAGGCAGCAGTTATCTTCTTAGCCAGTGGAGGTTTAACAAAAATTGCGCCCAAAACCAGAACATTGCTATCGTTATGCTCGCGGGACAACCGCGCAACTTTCACATTATTGCATAACGCCGCGCGCACACCCGGCACGCGGTTAGCGACGATGGAATTACCTATGCCGCTTTTGCAAATCAGGATACCTTTTTTAAACTTTCCCTGCCTGACTTTCCCGGCCAGATTATAGGCCAGGGCCGGATAATCGCAGTGCTCGTTGCTAAAAGCCCCGAGGTCGCAAACACTAAACCCCTTCTTTTTTAGATACGGTTTTAAACTTTCTTTTAAAGCAAACCCGCCATGGTCGGCAGCAATAAGTATTTTCTTCATATCAGTTTAATCACCCTTTCTAAAGCCTCTTTTATATGGATAAATGTCTGTCCGTAAAAGTCCAGTGGCTTGCCTATCGGATCAACGATATCCAGATTATTGTCTTCTATTTTAGCAAATTCTCTTAACAAAAACACCCTATTTTTTGCCTCGGGAACGATTTTTAATATTGCTTCTTCATGCACCCTCTCCATAACCAGGATAAGGTCGGATCTCCTGATCATCTCCCGGGTAACTTCCTGCGCAACGTGGCCGGAGACATCTAGGCCTTGCCTGGATAAAACTATCCTGGCGCCTTGCGATGCGCCTATTCCCGAAAGGATCATTACCCCGGCCGAAGCAACTTCTACGTCGTCTCGTTTTTGCTCTAGCAGCATATTTTTTAAAAGCGCTTCGGCAATGACCGAGCGGCAGGAATTCCCGGTGCAGATAAAAAGAATACTTTTTTTCTGCGCGGCCTTAAGGATATCCTCCCGGCTTATCGCGCCTACCCGGGTTATCTGCAGCGGCTCAACTCTTACATCTACAATTGAGGATTCAATCCCTAATTTTACCGGCCCGGCGTCAATAGCCAGGTCCACCCGGCCGTCTAAATCCTGGATCGCTGCTTCAAAATTTGCCGGCGCCGGCTTTCCTAAAAGGTTAGCTGAAGGAAGGAGTATCGGAGCCTCTGTCTGCTCGATAATCCTCAAAGCAATCTCATCATCCGGAATACGCAGCCCCACGCTTGGCTGTTCGATCCCTTTGAAGACCAGGGTTAACGGCCCGGGCCAAAATTTACTTATTAATTTATAAGCGGCGATCGGGATATCGCGGGCAAATTCCTCAACTCTTTCTTTTTTATCAATCGCTATAGAAAAAGGCTTATCTTTGGGCCGCTGCTTAATTGCATATAATCTTTCCACCGCTTTCTGATTCAGCATATTCACGGCTACGCCATAAACCGTTTCGGTAGGGATGATTACTAAACCGCCGGCTCTTATGCTGTCGGCTGCCTCGCGGATATCTTCATCTTTGATATCGAGAAAATCTACCCTGAGTATTCTGGTTGGGGCCATAAATTTATTTCTTGAGTTTAATGCGCATCTTGTTTTTATAGCGGGCTAATTTTGCCTGTATTTTTTTATCGCTGATTCCCAGGATCTCCAAAGCAAATATAGCGGCGTTCCTCGCCCCAGGTTTACCTATCGCCATAGTTGCAACCGGCACCCCTGTAGGCATCTGCACTGTGGAGAGTAAAGAATCCAGGCCTTTTAAACTCTTGGTTTCAATCGGCACGCCGATTACCGGCAAAGTAGTATTGCTGGCGATGACCCCGGCTAAAGCCGCAGCTCCCCCGGCAGCCCCGATAAAAACCTTAAAGCCTTTTTCAGTTGCCTTTTTTACATATTTTTTTAAGTTATCCGGCGCTCTGTGCGCGGATAAAACCCTGATCTCAAAATCCGCTCCAAAATCCTTGAGGACCTTGACTGTCTCATTTACTGTCCCCAAATCCGATTCGCTTCCCATGATGATGCTTATTTTACTCATCTCTTCCTCCTCTTTACCTAATACCTCAGGGCTTTCCTACCGATATCATGCCGGTAATGCATCCCCCGGAAACTGATCTCCCTGACTGCCGCATAGGCCTTCCCAATCGCCTCGTTTACAGTCCTGCCTAAACCGGTTACGCCCAGGACGCGCCCGCCGTTGGTTATAACTTTATTATTCAGCAATTTTGTCCCGGCGTGGAATACGACTACGTCTGGCATCTGTGCGGCCTTATCCAGGCCGGAAATTTCTTTTCCTTTCTCGTAACTCCCGGGATATCCTCCTGCGGCGCAGACTACGCAGGCGCAGGCGCGCGTATCCCACTCCAATATCTTTATCCGGTTTAATTTCTGCTCTGCGGTCGCCAGCATTATTTCCAGCAAATCGGATTTTAATCTCGGCAAAATCGCCTGGGTCTCCGGGTCGCCGAAGCGCGCGTTAAATTCTAAGGCCTTCGGGCCGTCTTTAGTGAGCATTATCCCGGCATACAAAACTCCGCGGTAATCTATCCCCTCTTTAGCTAACCCGCCTATGGTAGGATAAATCACTTTATCCACAATTTCCCGGAATAATTCCAGAGTTACTACCGACGCGGGAGAATACGCGCCCATGCCGCCGGTATTCGGACCGCTGTCATTGTCAAACACTCTTTTGTGGTCCTGGCTGGAGGCCAAAGCCCGCACTTCTTTGGAATCGGTAATTACAATAATGGAAACTTCCTCCCCCTGGAGGCACTCTTCGATGATGATCCTGTTGCCTGATTCGCCGAATACCCTCTCCTGCATCATGGCCACTGCCGCCTGTTTTGCCTCATTGATAGTTTTGGCTACGATTACGCCTTTTCCCGCGGCCAGGCCGTCAGCTTTTACTACGCAGGGCGCGCCGATTTTCTCTATATATTTTTGCGCTTCCTGCAAATCATCAAAAATCTTAAAATTAGCAGTCGGCACGTCATATTTAGCCATCATCTCTTTGGAAAAGATCTTGCTTGCCTCAATCCGGGCAGCAGCTCTTTTTGGCCCGAATATTTTTAAGCCGTACCGGGAGAATTCATCAACTATCCCTAAAGAAAGGGGGATTTCCGGGCCCACCACCGTCAGGTCTATTTTTTCTCTTTCAACAAATTCCAATAACCCCCCGATATCATCAACTTGAATATTCACGCACTCGGCAATCTGGGCTATACCGGCGTTCCCCGGCGCGCAGAAAAGCTTAGCGCAGAGCTTGGACTGAGCGATCTTCCAGACTAACGCATGTTCCCGGCCGCCTGAACCAATGACTAAAATCCTCATCTTAGGTTAACCCCGGTAAATTAAACCCGACAACATTCTTCATCTTCTGGGCCCCGATCTCTTGCGAA
>Ga0265297_10005701_pt1 | contig 18702 bp, 32 predicted proteins | sample Munlanlwell13791_FD_192502 | JGI IMG/M metagenome (GOLD analysis project Ga0265297, IMG submission 192502) | Leachate microbial communities from a municipal landfill in Southern Ontario, Canada - Leachate well 137-91 | ecosystem: Engineered > Solid waste > Landfill > Unclassified | place...
ACGGGCACGTCAAGTGATGTTACAAACGTGGCGGCAGTAGAGGTGATGTCGAGCAACGCCACATTGATAAATGTAATAGCACGCAACAATCATATTTCTACGGCACAACCAGAATATCCAGACGATACCGGTGTTCATGCTGGTAATCGCTTACACGGATTTATGGTTTATGCCCCGTCAAAACTTTATAACTGTATCGGTTATGGTTCTCCTGGTGGCAACCACGATTGTCGCGGTATCTACTTGGAGGGTGATTCACTAATAACAAAGCTGCATAAGAATGAACCAATATTATTTAATTGTATAGGTTATGGCGGGGGTACTACAGCTAAAGATTATCCTATCAGTCGGTGTCATGGGATATTAGCACACACTATAAACTCTGCCTGGTTAGTCGGTTGTATGGGGATTGGTGGCGGATCAAATGGGGGGGGATATTATACATATAGTCATTCTACGCGTTCTTCATGCGGATTAAAGTTTCAGGGTACATCAAATGTAGTTGTTGATGGTGGTATATTTTATGGTGGAGATATAGGCGATGGGATTTCTTGCAGTTATGACTCTAAACCGATATTAAATAATGTTACTGCATACGCGGGCATCAGGGATAGCTCCGCTGCCTTGAGACTACATTGGCAAACAAATGCAAGAGTAAATGGCGGACAATTCCATCCAAGAGAGTGGAATTATGATTGGTATTACAAAAATTCCGATAAAAAATTTAGAGTTACTACATTATCCCCGTATTATGTCTATAAAATAATGCTCTGGGTAAACACTGCAAATGCCGGTGATTCGGTTAAATTAGGCACTACTTTGGGTGGTAATGATATACTAAGTTATTATCCCATATCAACGACAAGTATGCACATGTTGACAATTACCCCCGCAGAAATCGACAGTGCGGGGTATGTCTATGTAACAACGACAGATTCTATCGCAGATAATGATATTAGATTTAATGTATTTGCAATTGGAAATGGCGATATAAAAGGATGTATTGTTGAGACCTCCGGTTCTGCAAAAATTAAGAATGCAAGTTTTGTTGCACCTCCAAATGGTGAGGGGGTTGTTATACTCAATACTGCCGAAACAGGAAATCGATGGGAGATGGATAACGTATCTATCGACTGTATGGACACTACAAGAAATGCTATTTCTTGTCAAAGTGCATATTCTGGGGTGCCTATAATATATAGTCGAGTCCAAGGTCAATTAAATAATGTTTCCTCTTTTGCCGAAGTAGAGGCATTATTAAGTTCAAGCAACTATAAAAGAAAATAAGAAAAAAGACTTATTTAGTTTTTGTGGAGCCGCCGATGGGCGAGAAAGATAAGAAGGAATTAACCAATTTATGAGGATATATGTTACAACAATGATTGTTACTGTTATAATCCTTTTTCTTGGGGTGTTATTCGTTATTGGTTTGTGGAATATTAGAAAATTAAAATCAAGGGAGAAGATATTAAATGAAAAATTTCTTAAAAAAGGTTTGGAGTTTATTAACAGGGAAAAAGAATGAAATTAAGTTGGCTAAAACAGACGATCCACCTCCACCTCCTCCGGATAAGCCGGGTACTGGCAGATAGATATTATCAGATACACTGTGCGTTAGAGGATAGATATAATAGGATTTCTCGGTTCGTTATTTTCTTAAACACACTTGCAATCATTGTTACGTGGATACCATTTTACAAGATACTCCCTAATGCAAAATACCTTTATTACCTGGTTACAATGACTTCGTACTGCTTCACGGTATTTAGTTTCTCATTTTTATTATGGATTAAGGATTTTAAGAACTCGGGGGTTTGGCTGGCGTTTATGATTTTAAGCATTTTGGAAATATCAGGACATCTATATTACACTCAATATATATCAACGGAGCTGAATGAATATTTCAGGTTCCCCTTAATAATTACAGTATTCTTAATATTCTATCTTAACAGAGGTACTCATGGAAGAATTGATTAAACTATTGCAAGGGATACCACCCGTAATTTTGGTAACGTTAGTTGTGTTATTATTACTCTTAGTTGGGCTATTCATCAAAATATCATATAGATATTTTGAAAGGAAATTTATCAGTATTGATAATCATTTTGGGTATTTGCTTGCGAATGCAGACGCAACCGACCAGGCGCTTAATTATTTCTTCCCTTCAAATGGTACGAGTTATCTTGAGAAAAAACAAGAAGCACTCAACTCATTACTTAAGCGTAATGATGAATTGAATAAAAATACAAATTAATAGAGGTAAAAATGTTAGATAAAGATATTCCTATTAAAGGATTAGAAAAAATACAATCACAAAAAGAAGGAACACCAAACATGGAACCAGTAGTAATACCAGAAAAACCAGGACTTAGTTTTGGAATTGAAGAAACACAAGAAGTCGTTGACTTCGGGATTAGTTTAGCCAATGCTGTTATCAAATCACTTGCGGACGGAAAAGTAGGATTTTCCGATATACCAAATTTTGTTTCACCTGTATTTAAGTTACCAAAAGCACTTAGTGGTATCGATAAAGTGCCTTATGAGTTGAACGATATTCAACCGGAAGAACTCGAACAACTGAAATCATTCGTGAAAGCAAATCTCGATGTCGCGGATGAAAAGGCAAAAGAAATCATCGACAATTCTTTATTGGTCTTGTATGATATTCATACCCTTGTTAAGGTAGTTAAATCGTGACCGAATCAATTAAAAAGAATAAAGAGAATATCTTTTATTGGCTCGGAAACGTAGCGGTAGGTTTATTAGGTCTTGGAGTTCAATATTCGGATGTGATTCTCCCGAAGGCATTCCCTAAGCATACTCTTGTTAACCAGTTAGCTATCCCAATAAGTCTCGGATTAAAATTCGTTTGGGATAGTTGGAAATACCGCAAGGGTACAATTTCGGAAGGCGGAAAAAACTTTCTCGATAAAATTACAGATAAGGTTACGGGTGAATACGGGAGCAAACCCCCGAAGAATGGAGAACTCCCAGGTGGTTTAAGAAAATAATTAGAGGCGTTTATGCAAGTAATAAGTATTGGCGGGGATTTTCAATTATTAATGTTGTGGAAAAAACTAAGTCTTGTAATGAAATACTACGGGCGGAAAGGGTGGCAAATAGTTCTAATATTCCGCCCCTTCAAAAAGCATTATGATTTAATTAGAAGGTGGGTATAATGGACTTAATAGAAGAAGAAGTAAAGGAATTCCCCGAACAAATTAAAGTGCGGGTAAGAGAACTTCTAAAAAAGTATTATAAACTCGGTACTCTAAAAGGATTGAACACATCCCGTAATGTAGTGTCTGAAAACGAAAGAGAAAAAATAACGAAATTAATTATTGAAGAAACCAAATGAGATTATGATGCTCACCAAAGAACAATTCAAAATAATTGTGCCGCATATTTCGAACAAGAATCTTGATATATACTTACCGTTGCTCAACAAAACAATGCCAGACAATAAGATTGTTACAAAAGAACGGCAGGCGTGTTTCATTGCTCAAATTGCGCATGAATCGGGTTCGTTCCAATATACCGAGGAATTAGCAAGCGGCAAGGCTTATGAAGGCCGAAAAGATTTAGGCAATATTCAACCTGGAGACGGAGTTAAGTTCAAAGGACATGGATTGATACAAGTAACAGGGCGCACAAACCACGAACTTTGTAGCTTATTCCTTTATGGCGATAGAAGATTACTAGACAATCCTAAGTTGATTACTCTACCTCCGGATTCACTTTATAGCGCGTATTGGTTTTGGAACGAGTATAAGAATCTTAATATTATTTGCGATCAACCCGACGACTGGAAACACGAATGGAAAGGAAGAACCTATACTAAGTTTGAATGGCTAACGGTAAAAATCAACGGCGGTTTGAACGGGTACGATGATCGTTTCGCTTTCTATCAAAGGGCAAAAGAAGTGTTCAAACTGGCCGCATAGAATTATTAACTAAACTCAAATTAAAAAATGTCGTTGCATATCTGGAAAACCGCTCTTACCGTCCCCGAGAAATTATTTCTTCTGCGCCGGCACTTACTATATTTAAAAGACAGGAACGCTCCGCCCGGATATATCAAAGAAATAGAAAATGAAATTTCTGACCTTGAAAATAGACAAAAATACATCTCTAAGAATAAGCTTTACGGATTGCATCTATTAGCTTAGGTGCACATAAAACAATCCGTATAGCTGGACCGGAATACCTTAAACAGGTTTCCGGTTTTTTATTATATTATGATTATGAAAAATTGTTATTACATATTTGGTTGCAATTTGGTTGCAATTTTTGCACATAACCTATCAAAACCTATCATAAGTTTAGATTATGATAAGGTTTACAGAGTTGAAATAACTGATAAATATTGCGTTTTTAGAATGATTTCTTAATGCGCCCGTAGCTCAACTGGATAGAGCATGTGACTTCGGAAGAAATGGGGATGCTTCTAAAGGTTTATAAAATAGTAAGTTACAAAATAGTGGTTGCATGTATGGTTGCAATATTAACCGGAATTAAAATTCTGGTTGCTAAAATAACCAATATTCTTCAGGCAGTTTTTCCAAACTCATACCTACTCTTATCGCTTCAACAAAGGTATAATGTTCAAGTGTCGTTTTGATATCTTTGTGCCTCATTAATATCTGAACTGTTTTCGGATCGACTCCGCCGAGTAAAAGATTTGTACAGAAAGTTCTTCTTATATCATAGATAGTATATTGATTACCGATGATTTTCTTTAGTTTCTTATTAATCCACTTCAATCCTTCCTTACCGTTATAGTCTAAAACTAATCCGGAATCCTTCTTAAAACTCCATAAGAATTTTCTAACATGAAGCGAATATTTGTTTCCCGAAAGCGGGTATGTATCTTCGCGGTTTACTTTTGTATTATCTATTATAATCCTGTTATTGTGAAAATCAACCTGTTCCCATGTTAGGTTAACAGCTTCTATGGGACGTAAACCGGTTATTGCAAGAAGCTTTAGGGTGCGATAATGTTTCTCGTTTGATTTTATTTCGTTAAATAATTTTTTCATTAACTGAAGTGGGATTACTTGTTTTACTGTGTGAATTTTTCTTACTCTTTTCCGGCGTTCGAAAGGAATCTTTTTTATCCATTCTTTCTCTTTGCAATATTTAAGAAAAGAATATACGTCCCGGAAGTAGTCTGAAATTGTAATCTCTTTTAATCCGGTTTCCTTTCCGTTACGCTTTATTATCCTTGAACGAAGGGATTTGTCGAACTTAGTAATTTCTTCATCCGTGATAGAGGTAAGCGGAATATCAGGACCAATAGCTTTAGCAAAATCGGTTAGTCTTTGTTTGTAGACGAAATGAGTCCAGTATTTTACATTAAGCTGTTCTATAAATTTATCTATTGCGGCGCTTAAGGTAATAGATTGCGTTGCCGGTATTTTTAATTCAAGAGATTTCCTAAGAACAATATCTTTTGCCAATCTCCGGTTGGTCCGCGTATCTTTAAGCTTCCCCCCGTTTAACGGATCTATAATTGCCCGTTGCACCCGTTTACCCTGGACGAAAAAACTAATCCAGAGTTCTCCTCGCTTAGGATAGAATGAGGGCATCTTTTACCTAAAGATTAAAAACAAAATAGCAATTACAATTATCGCAAACAGATATAAATTAAGATTATTGTTAAGTCGATATTTGTATTTGTTTAATTGATACATTGCGCTTAATACACTTTAATTTACATTTCTTTTTATTTGCAAGTTTGAAGACGACATCTATTAATAAGTCTCTCATATCGTCGCATTTGTTTTCCAACAATTTTACGTGTTCAATTTTTTCCGTTAATATATGTTGATGAAATTCAAGTTGTCCACGTAAGGTTTGTACAAGTTCAATCAGAATTTTGGGATCAATATTATATAAATCCCCTGCTTGACAATCAGATAGATTTATGGACATTTGCACCCCTTTCATTAAAATGAAATGGATAGAGTTTGGCACACTTTTATTTTAATAGTAGGAGTTCAAAACATTCAAAGAACATGCCTCAAAAGAGTTATGACTATTGACCCAAAACACAAACCAATGGATTATTAAGGTTTTTATTACATGTAGAATTTACATTTCAATTCTGTCCTAAGAAAAACATTATTATAAAAAACAAAGTCAATATTATCATCATATATTTATTTTCTTTCCCCTTATTCTTCAAGAACAAAAAAGTAGTGTATAAGTAAACAGTTACCAAGATGATAATAATGAACTTTGCAAAGAAAATTATTCCACTTACATTTGTAATTTTATACTTGACATTAGTTTTGACAAACGTTATCATTGTCTCAGATTAAAAAAATATTTAGCAACTAAAACAATTGAGCACTATGCGAACAGAAAATAAGAAAGACGGAATTGAAAATCAATCAATTACAGCTGAAGAATTATTGGAAGAAAAGATCAACATACTCCGTCTTGAATCCGAACACAACAAAAAATTTGATAATTCGTATTACCACGACAAATTAAATAGAAGTATAAGCAGTATCTCACAGGCACTATCTGATCCTGAAGGATACCGTCAAAGAAAATTGTTCCGTAGAATCCAAAGACACAACAGATGGTTATGGGAACAGGTCAACAAACGCAAAGAACGAAAGACACAAAAAATATTAGTTCAAGAAAATTAATTCATCAAAATAAACAGCAACAGAAATGAACAATAGTCCGCACATATTAAACCGAGAGAGATTGATAACAAAAGAAAACTTTTCGAGTTCTATTAGTTCATTCATCCGATATACCTTAAAAAATTCTATTACAAAAGTAGAGTCAAATGCCTGTGTCGTAAATAACACGAACGGGTGAATAGAGTATAAAAAACATAACCCATTGGAGGTAAAATGAAAAAGAAATTTTTATCAATGCTAATTATGATGATAGCATTAGTCGCGGTTTCGACATCTTGCACGGAAGAACCGACCGTTAACGCACAAATTAAAGTTGACCACAAAATAACTCAACAGGAAAGAGCGGAAATGACTTTCCGTTACGCGGACAAGAATAACTCTAACAAACTTTACAAATCGGATGGACAGATAATCACATCTATTTCCTTTTATACAAATCAACTGTTACCGGCAATGTATGAATACCCGAACGGCAGACTTGTCGTAGAACCTGCTCTTACTGAGAAGGGGGAATCCACGGTAATATTAACAGTTTATAGTGGTTCAAAAGATAGTAAGTCATTAACAACATCCGGCGATTTCGGCGATGCAATTCAATCGTTCGAACTTGGAATGAGTTGCCCGCCGTATTGCCCATAATAAAAGAGATAACGATGTTAAAGCCAAGTTTGCTACAAGAAATGTTGATACATATTTCCTCATACAGTATGTATGTTGTATTTATAATCTTCCTTATCACAGCCCTCTATCGGCGGAGAAATAGAGTTCGGTTTTCCGCCGAGTATATTCTTTTCGGGACATACATAACGGTAGCGACAATTACCGAAATAGTTGCTACTGTTTTTGTTCTGCAGGGAAAGAACTCATTATTCATCGGACATATTTATTATCCCGTTGAATTTGCTTTGTTGTCAATTCTGATGATCCGGTTCAACGAAAAGTATGAGATATTCCTTTATGTTTATGTTTTATTCTACCTTTTATGGGTAGTAATCTTAATTATTCAAATAGTAGTACCGTTTAACGAATTTTCTACGATAGCAGACCTTATACACAGTGCATCATTATTCTTCTTGGCAATATGGACATTACTCAACAATTCGGTAAACAGCCGGGAACAAAGATTTATAATACTTATAGCAATACTAATTTATTTCTGTTTTTCTACTACACTGAACCCGATCAAGTTTATTATTCCCGAGTACTTTTATATCCAGAGCATAATAAACTTAATTACAAATGTATTATTAGCAGGGAGTTTTGCTTGCAGGAGACAGCTTTAATGATAACCATTTATATCGCCGGTTCGATATTTACGGTTTTGGTGTTAACGATTGTAATCCTTTTGGTTCGTAATTCCCAACTGAAAGAGAAAGCCATTGAGAACGGTTTCCAGCGTCTGCACGATAAGATGGACATACAAATAAAAAAACTTGACGAGTTGTCCCATGCAGAATTTGAAGTGATAAAACTTTATGCGGACGGCACCGGCAAAACTGCCAAAGAAATTGCTTTTGATTTATTCAAAAGTGAAAATAAAATTAAGAAACAAATCAGCAGTGCCTTCAAAAAGTTGGGAGTAAAAAAGCGGAGCCAACTTGAAGCATTGATAAGGAATATTGTGAAGGAAGAACATGCCAAAAGTTAAAGAAGATCATATAAGCAAAACCGAAAGGATGAAGAAATCCGACTATGGATTTCCTGAAATAATGAACGCAACTGAAGCCTGTTTTTATCTATGGAGACGGCTTGACCTTAATCTGTTGAAACATTTGGAAGATACAGGACAAATTTTTCCCGGTGTGTTAAACGGAAAAAAGGTTTACACAAAAAAAGATTTAGACAGATATATAAACGACATCCCAATAAGGCGGGTGGCATAATGAACAGTAAAAAAATACTAACAGCAGAGGCGGGAATGTTTTTGTGTTCTTTTCTGCTCGGCGCAATAACGGTAATCATAATAGTATCGTTGATAGGTAGATAAGATGAGCGATAACGGATGGATAGCGATTATAATTGGTTTTGCACTTGGGTTAATTGCTCTCGGAATATTTTTACGGAAGTATCCGCTATTCGAATCTAAGGAGGAAAAATAATGCTGTTATTTGGATTACTTACTTACTTCGTAATCTTCACGGTAATAATGTTCTTCTTAGCAAAGTTTGCGCCGGAAGGGTACGAGAACGAAACCGGATTTCATTATATAAAAAATCGGGGCGACAATGGAAAAGGAAAGAAAATCTCTAATTAAAGTTTATTTCGTTTTAGGTTTATGCTGTATAGCTTATTACACTCTTGCAGCGTTCGCATGGGAACACTTCCTTGCAATCTTAATTACTTCCGGCGTATGGGTTCTAATCTGGTATTTCGCTACCATTAAAATAAACCGGTTATTGGTTGAACAAAACGACTCAATAGAATTTTGGAAATTAGATTCAATCCGCCAGACAAAATATGCAGACGATACCAGTTCAAAACTTAACTATTGCACACTACAAAAAAAGTTAATGGAAAGAGATTATAATAAGGTAAAAAAAGAATTAGACTCCCTCCTTAAACACACTACTAACACACAAACAACAAATGCCCGTGACAACGGGGAGATTAACAACGATCTTCCCGTTAGTCATAAAGAAGCAGTTATCGAGTTAAACGTTCCGCAAACCGAGGCATCAAAAAAGTTAGGCGCTAAAGTTCATAATAAAATAGAACTCGACACAAAAAATTACGACCATGAATAAGAATAAGAGAACAAAACCGATAGTAGAGTTCAATGAAAAGAACTTCACGATAACAGTTGACGGGATATCTACCTGTTACAAGAAAAACAAAACAAGGTTTTATAAAGACAGGGCAAATTATTTGAAACATCAAAATCGGAGTGCAAAATGAATTACGGAATTGATTATCAAACAGTAGAAGCCGAAAACAATAAACGGCTAAATCCCGTTGAAGAACCGGAATTATTCTACGAAGAAAAGTTGGACCAACTTGGAGAAAAGGAACTTGTAGAATTATTGGTAGAGAACGGGAAGGAATCTGTTGTATTTGAGAAAATCATAGAACTATTTGCAAAACGATATAACTCCCTTATACAAAGAAGAAGCGAGTTATTAAAATTATCTGCCTCCTTGTTAGAATCTAAGGTGCCCGAAGAATATGCGGACGGCATAGCGTTTCGGGATATGGCAAAGGCAATGAGTGACGAGATAGCAGAGTTTTTAACTGATAATCTCGATCAAAGTTATGATTATTCGAAAGAGTTGAGGGAGATTGTAAGATTTAATTCAATAGAGGTATAATTAAAAATCGGAGTGAACAATGGAGTCATTAAGTACAATTCTTGGCGAAGTAAACGAAGTAATGTGCATTGTTGAAAGCCAGGTCGATCCAGAAACAGGGGAACTATTGCCTCTATCAATCGAACTCGAAGAAAGATTGAATGCGGGATTAGCGAAACTTATAAAGAAAGTCGATAACATCGGCTATGCTATGGTTATGAGCGAAAAAGAAATTGAAGGATACAAGGCAATCAAAGCAATGGCTGATGCTAAAATCAAATCAAAACAAAACTCATTAAAAAGATTCAAGGCATACTTTGCAAAAATTATTCGTCATTATGGCTCTCAGAATGATAAAGGGGTTTATTTTCTTAAAGGCAATTTTGTAACGGCAAAAGATAATAGTGGTTACAAATTTGAAATTAATAAAGAGACGGTTCAAAATGCTCATTTGAGCAAGTATGATGATATTGTTATTCGATTTCCTCGAAATCTTTACGACTCGCGCCCTGCACTTAAAAAAGTAATTGATACTACGGCCGAATCGATTGACTTTGAAATAAACGAATCCCGGCTGAAAGAAGATTATGAAAAACGGTTCAACGAACTCAACGGTATTAAAGAAGGCATTTTGGCTGAATCGTTAATTCTTTCACTTCCCAAAGATAAAATCAAGTATCCAACAATTCCCGGAATCCAAAAAGTTTGGGAAGATAAAACAACATTCTTAGGAACAAAAAAACTGAGCGTGGAAGATGGAACAGGAAATAATTGAAATAGACGGTCAAGAAATGACCGGCAGCGAAGCTCACAAATTAGAAACTAAAAAATACAGGACACAAAATGATTAAAAGAATATTCATTGATACCGAAACAGGCGGAACGAAAGACGATTCTGCCTTACTGCAATTAGCCGGGATTATCTGCATAGATGATTTCGAGCCGAAAGAAGAATTTAACTTCTTTATCAAACCATTCCCTAACGATATTGTTGAAGATGGTGCACTTGAAGTAAATCATTTAACACGTGAACAAATAGCAACATTCGAAGAACCGCGAGTAATCTACAAAAAGTTTGTTGAATTACTTGGAAAGTATGTTGACAAATTCAATAAGCAAGACAAATTTTTCTTCTTAGCTTATAATTCTCCATTTGATAATCAAATGTTAAGAAGCTTTTTCAATAAATGCGGAGATAAATTTTTCGGTTCTTGGTTCTGGACTCCTGATATATGCGTAATGCGGATGGTTGCCGACAAACTGATCGAGAGACGCACTTCATTACCGAACTTTCAACAATCGACCGTTGCTGAATTTCTGAATATTAAACCGGAGGGCGACTTGCACGATGCCTTAACGGATATTCGATTGACGGTAGAACTTTACAAGCAGTTAAAACAATAATTAGAAATCGGAGTGTACTATGACATTTCAAATTAAAAAAGCAGTTAAATACGGATCAAAACTTAGAGCCGCATTGATAGGAATTTCCGGTAGCGGGAAGACATATTCAGCTCTTCAAATCGCAAAATATTTGGGAGATAAAATTTGTCTGATCGATACTGAGGGACAATCCGCTTCCAAGTACGCGGATATTTTCAATTTCGATACTCTTCCATTAGAAACATTTAGCCCAACCACCTATGTTGAAGCGATTAGATTCATCGAATCACAAGGATATGAAGTTTGCATAATTGATTCGTTATCACATGCTTGGATAGGAAAAGAAGGTGCTTTAGAACAGGTTGATAAAGCAGCAAAGAGATCACAAAGCAATAATTCTTATGTAGCTTGGAGGGAAGTTACGCCTAAACATAATGAACTTGTTGACACAATGATTAGGTGTAAAATGCACTTAATTGTAACGATGAGAGCGAAGCAAGAATATGTTCTTGATAAGGATGAAAAAACCGGTAAAACATCAGTTAGAAAAGTTGGTTTAGCTCCAATTCAAAGAGAAGGTCTTGAATACGAATTTGATGTTGTAGGTGATATGGATTTAGAAAACAACTACATCATTTCGAAAACAAGATGTTCGAAATTAAACGGACAAATAATAAATAAACCAAGTGAAGAATTAGCAAATATTTTGATTGAATGGCTCGATGGTGAAATACCTCCTCCCGAACCAGAACCTACAACCAATCCAAAGCCCACAAAAGGCAAGGCAAAAACTAAAAAGCAACTTGAAGCGGGCGCAACAAATTGTAAAACGCTTGATGAATTAAGGGATTGGTACACAAAGTTACCGGTTGATGAGAAAAAATTAGCTCTTGCCGCAAAGGATAAGCGGAAAACTGAACTTGAAAAACAACCTGAACCGAAGGTTAATAATGTTATGGGATCTGTCAAAATGCTTAACCGGCTATTGAATGAAATAACGATTCTTACGCCGACAGAACAACTCCAAAAGATTGATAGGATTATTGATGAAATGGAAGACGAAAATAAAAAGTTCTATTGTGATGAATTCCAAAAAATAATCGATGAATTAAAAATTGATTACAAAATAACTGCATTTCCATTCTAAGGAGCGACAATGTCGTTTTCGTTAAACAGAATTGAACTTATCGGGAATTTGGGACGTGATGCCGAAACCCGATTTACAACCAACAACACTTCTGTAACATCGTTTTCGCTTGCTACTACTTACAGTTATAAGAAAGAAGATGAGTGGCAGAAAATTACTACATGGCATTATTGTGTAGCTTATCGACTGAGTGATTTTTACAGAGACCAGCTTGTAAAAGGTGCGAAGGTTTATGTAGAGGGTAGGTTAAACAAACGGGAATATACCGACAAGGAAGGGGTTAAAAGAAATATCGCTGAAGTGATTGTTGAGAAAATAATTCCTCTTGGAGAGACAAGAGAGCACAGTGCCGCAAGCGACCAAGAAACGGATTATGATGCGGCTTCGCCGGAAGACGAAGATCTCCCGTTCTAATGGTTATTGAATGCACTATCATGGTGCACCCCGATCCGGGGAAAGGATGTTGCCTCTACAACATTTGAGTACCCGGTTAATATTGTTCATTGAAAAATTGCAGTGCCAGCTATCGTAAGAGATAGCGCCACCTACCTATAAATCGGTAGACTCATTTTTCATATTTACCTCTAATTTCAAAGAACGATAATCTCGATTAAGGCAGAGGGGCACTGCAAGATTAAAATAAAACAGAGAATAATATGGACTTAACCGAAAACGTAATAAAGATGGAAATAGTAGAAGAATTACAGTCTTCCGACAAAGCATTTCACGTAAAATTGCCTGGCGGAGTTTATTGGCTGCCAAAGAGCCAGTGTAGAATTATAGGAAGACACATTTACATACCGATCTGGTTAGCGAACGAAAAAGGAATTGATTATTTGGAAGCGGATATAGAGTAATAAAATGATTTATAAAATCCTAAATACAAAAACCGGGTTATTTATCCGTACTAATAAACCAATAACAAGCCGGTTTGAAGCGACAAAGATACAAAGAAAAAATCCTGATTATCGAATAGTAGAGTTACAAGATGAACCCAAACGAATTAACAAAAGAGACCATACTGTACGAACTGAGAACCTTTTCGAGTGATGATAAACCTTTGAAAAGTACTGTTCATTTTTATCCAAAGTATAAACATGAGGATGAAAGTGAACATAATTTTCAGAGAAGATTAACATTGTTAATGAGAGAGTTACAGGACGAAGAATTTGCAAAGAGTTTGTTGGGCAAGCCGTTTGTATTTATCTGCACATGTAATGACGGATTCTACATAGCTAAAACCAAAAAAGGTATGTCGAGAGGGATTAAATTTTATAGAGCTAAAGGTGGGAAGCCGGACTTCCTTAGAGCGATGATATATGCATACAAAGTGAAAAAGGAATTAGCACTAAAGAAGAAAATCAAAATTGAGGAAACACCGATTAACGACAACGATCAATACGAATTAAAGTGGGCGAGTTAATGGGAAAGTCACCAATAGAATGGACTAATGAAACATTAAATCCAAGTATGGGCTGTAATATAGTTAGCAGAGAGTGCGAAAATTGTTACGCTATGAAAATGGCTCATCGACTGGCTTTAATGAGAGTAAAAGATTATCAGGGAACAACAAAACAATTAAAAACCGGTAAGATTGTTTGGACGGGGAAAGTTACGCACGACATTGAGAAAATGAAAGTTGCCTTAAAGATAAAAAAGCCGACGAAATTTTTTGTTGACTCAATGAGTGATTTATTCCATGAAAAAAACTCTTACGAATTTATCCGGGATTGTTACCAGATAATGATTGATTGTCCTCAACATATTTTTCAGATCCTTACGAAAAGAGAAAAGAGAGCGTTGGAAATTATCCCGAAAGTACTAGCTGAATTATTTGGGAATGATTTAGCAAGCAACCTTCCAAATGTTTGGACAGGAGTATCGGTAGGAGTAGAAGAATCGAAATCAAGGATCGATGTTTTAAGAGAAATACCATCGTATGTGAGATTCCTATCAATCGAACCATTATTAGAACCTTTGGGCAAACTAAATTTAACCGGAATACACTGGATAATTGTGGGATGTGAGAGCGGGAATAATCGAAGATATTGCTTTAATAATTGGATTGAGAACATTGTAGAACAATGCAAAGAAAGTAATGTCCCGGTATTTGTAAAACAAGTCCAAATGGGATTAGATAAAAAAGTAATAAAAGATTTTGAAGAATTCCCTTACTACCTGAGATATAGAGAGTACCCGAATGAGTAAATCACCTGAATATGATAATCTAAGAAATAGAGTAGGAAGAAAAGTAAGAAAGAACTGCCAACTAAGAGACCTGGTTAAGAAACCCAACGGTGATATAGTCGCACATTGTAATGCTTGCGGACGGGAACAAATAATAAACAGTTCTTACGACTTAAAGAAGTGGCATAGTTCGCATTATTGGAATGAGGACAAATACGAATCAGTTGCACTTGACGAAGATAATATTAATCTATGTTGTTTTGTCTGCAACCGAATGAATGGTGGGAATAAATCTGCTTATGAAGAAAATCTAAGAATCAAAATTGGTGATGAACGATTTGATGAATTAAAAATAAGAAAAAATGAAATCAAGATATATTCCTTCGGAGAACTTCAAGGACTTGATAAAGAGTATTCTCAAAAAATAAAAGAACAACAAAAACGACTTGGTAAAAAATGGTAAGGACGGCGCTGTGGGTAACAAAATGGCGATTATGCCGTGAAGGAGGCGGACACTTGACACACAAACAGTTAGTTCAACGAGCTAAAAATTGGTTAATTGGTACGCGGGGCTGTACTATAGTAACAACGGAATTTACTACTTCACAAGAAGAAATCCCCGATGCACTTGGTTTCTATGGTATGAACGGTTATTCAATTTTGTGTGAAGTAAAAATTAGTCGGTCTGATTTTCTAAATGATAAAAAGAAAATATTTAGAAATGGTGAAGACACCGGAATGGGTAACGAAAGATATTATTACACACCCAAAGGTTTGATAGAAGTTGAAGAACTACCGGAAGGGTGGGGGTTGTTAGAATTTGTGCCAAGTGCATCGGGTTCAACAGGACGAACCTATATTAAAAAAGAAGCCCCGCAAAGGAATGCTAATAAACAAACAGAAGTTGGATTCTTAACATCATTTATCAGACGATTGCAATTATCAACTTGTGTATATGTGATAGCCGACGAATCGGCATAACGCAGTGGCGGTTGTGCTTTTGCGGAACAGTTTTATAATAACAAATAGAGGTTTAACATGACACACAAAGATTTTGAAGAAATACTTAATTGCAGTGAATGTTCTACTGCTTTGACAGATAAAGATTGGAGCGAAACCTATTCTGTTCCTCTTTCAATGACGATTAAAGAAATAAAAAGTTTGAGCAAAACATTATTGACACATGAAAAGTTGCTTAACAGCAACAAGCACGAACCGCAAGTTATGCCGAAAATTGATGAGCTTATTGGCAGGCTACAAGTTTTCGGTTATACAATTAGAATCAATAATCATAATATCGGCGACATACATAACATTACTATTCGACATTATGAACCGATTGATAAGAAACGAGAAATGTTTGTTTTACAACAAATTGATTTTTTACAATTACGACTACCATCAGAAGCAGATAAATTATTCGAAGTGTTTGAGAAGCTATTAAAGGATGCTGAAAAACCCTAATCAATTTTTCGGCATAACGCCGCCCGCGCTTCAGCCGTGAGCGACAGAATTAGAAAATTTAATTTGGAGAATATATGAAAGAGAAAGTAAGAAAATTATTAACTGAATTTAGCAAGGCATGTGATGCTATGGATGCCGAGAAGGTTGCAGAAATAGAAAATAAACTTGTTAATCTTATTAGCGAATCGGCTGGAAGTGCGAGTTGTGAAGCGCACCGACCGTCGATTGAAAATTTTAAGAAAGTCTATTTTGATGAATTAGACAAATTAGCATTCCGAGTTCCTTATAATGGCTCCAATAAATATTATGATGAAAAAGAAATTGAGTTCGGAAAGAAACTTTGGGAACAAATTGAAGGTGCGCTAACGAGCACTTCTGCGCGGGCGGCGTTGTAAAGGCGCGTTTACCGACCGTTAGGGAGGTGCGCCTTTACAACGGAGACGGCAATAATTTGCCAGTTAAAATAAATGAAAAACTATAAACTAAAAAATAAGCCGAACCGTAGCAATCAACTTTTGACCGTTTTCTGGTCAAATTGATTGCCTTGTTATACGGAAACCGGCGGGAGAAACAAAATGAAAGCAAGTTTAATCTTTGATGAACGTCATGGGAACGATACAATTACTTTATTAAAATTTTGGGAAGATAGGGATATAGAAGAAGTGGGCGACCATTTGATAGGTTTAGCGATAGACACATATAAGGACGACAAAATGGATGAAGATAGATTTATTATGGATGAAAGCGCATATAAATCAATTTGGTTGACTATTGAGGACGCTATTGCGTTAAGAAACTTTTTGGATGCAATAATTAAAACAGACGAATAAATCTTAGCCGGTTTTCCGTATAACGCCGCCCGCGCTTCAGCCGTGAGCGACATTTGAAATCGATTTATAATTGGAGATAGACATGGAAGAATTACAAATTACAAATTACGACATTGCCTTATATGCAATTGAAAGAATAACTAAAGAAGAATTTCAAAAGTTATTACCAATAATCAATCAACGTTTTGCAAGCGAATCGGCTGGAAGCGTGAGTTGTGAAGCGCACCGACCGGACATTGAAATTTTGACTGAAGCAGTGAACAAATGCAAAGAAATAGATGCTGAAGAAATTAAAAAAATATTTTACTCTACTTATCCAACAGATTTTCTCGATGGATTTATTTCTGCGTTGGAAGAAAAAATAAAAGAGTTGTCGGTGCGCTAACGAACGCTTCTGCGCGGGCGGCGTTGTAAAGGCGCGTTCACCGACCAAAGGGAGGTGCGCCTTTACAACGATGTGGCAAATAAACTGATTGCGGTAATAACAAACTAAACTTAAATGCAAGAACAACTTTTACATATTGAACCACAAAAACAAACCGAGAATGATAGCAATTCAGATTTGATTTGCGAGTTATACGGTTTGGGTGCGGGCAAATATAGAACTATTCTTATTGATCCGCCGTGGAGAATGCAAGATTTTGCATACAAGAAAGTTAATGAAGGACAGAAACTTGAATATAATACTATGAGTTTGGAAGAAATAAAAGCATTACCAATTAGCACGCTTGCTGCAGAGAATTGTGATTTATTTTGTTGGACAACACAAACCTTTTTGCCAGATACTTTTGAAATAATAAAGGCGTGGGGGTTCAAATACCATATTACTTTAACTTGGGATAAGGGAAGCGGTTTGACGATGTTTGGCTTCCAACGTAGAACTGAGTTTTGTTTATATGCTTACAAAGGCAAACTTGGAATAGAACGGGAAGGCAAGGCAATCCCAACTAAGATTGAAGATATACCAGATTTATTTACGGAGAAAAGTAAGATGCACAGCAGAAAACCGCTTATCCTTTATAAATATATTGAAATGAAAACTAATCCCCCACGCCTTGAAATATTTGCAAGAAGCAAGCGTGCGGGCTGGGATGTTTGGGGAAACCAAGCACCCAAATCCGTATAACGTGATGGAACTTGTGGCGTTGGCGGAAATTTTAGAAAATTTAATTTGAGGCAAAAAATGAATTTAGTTGATGAATTAAAAAAAGCAAGTTATGTGATACCTAACGAAAAAGAACAAGACTTTCTTACTGTAATTAATCTTTCTGAGGCGATAGAGATAGCCAATCGCCACGAAGTTTTAGTTATAGCGAGTGAGCAGCGAAGCGATCTTGCGAACGGTGCGGTTGCGGAAATTTCCATCCAACACAAAAAAGATGGTATTGAAGAATATGATCGAAAAGTATGGTATGAGATTGAATCTGACTTATTGAAAAAAATAAAAATAATGTTTCTGATGGGGTTTGATATAAAATATGGCGATGTAATCGATGTCTCGAATTCCGGCGATTATGTGTTCTACAAAATGGTGGAGCGTTCAATAAGTTTTGATGAAAAAGAGAAAAAATATTTTATAACTTTTTGGCTTGACGACTTGCAATAGCAACCGCATCGCCATAACGGAGACGGCAATAATTTGCCAGTTAAAATAAATGAAAAACTATAAACTAAAAAATAAGCCGAACCGTAGCAATCAACTTTTGACCGTTTTCTGGTCAAATTGATTGCCTTGTTATACGGAAACC
>Ga0265297_10005702_pt1 | contig 18701 bp, 46 predicted proteins | sample Munlanlwell13791_FD_192502 | JGI IMG/M metagenome (GOLD analysis project Ga0265297, IMG submission 192502) | Leachate microbial communities from a municipal landfill in Southern Ontario, Canada - Leachate well 137-91 | ecosystem: Engineered > Solid waste > Landfill > Unclassified | place...
ATATTTCTCTTTCATTTATATTTTTTATAGTTTCACATATTTTATAAAATAATATATCAATATCATTTATTGATACTAATTTTTCTATTTGTTTTTCTTTTTCATTTAATTTATAAAATTTTAAATTTACATTATAATTTGGAGTCATTAATTTTTTTAAAAAATTATCACTTTCATCTAAAGAATAAAATTTATAAAAATATTTTATAAAATCTACAATATCATAACAATTTTGTAAAGAACTATCTCTTTTTAAAAATTCTAAATTTTTAATATTTTTTATTTTTTCTAATAAAGGAACATTTATGTTCAATTCTAATAACGCAAAAATATTACTTTTATTATTTGCAATTATAATTTTTCTTCCTGTGTCAAATGTAAAGATAATTGTATTTTCTTCTATTTCATTAGATTTTTTATTTAATAAATTTAGTATCTTTTGTATAATATTTGACATTAAAATAAACCTTATATAACATTAAAACAATGAATTATTCCATTCCAACCTTTAGGAGTTTTATAAACATTAACATTATTGTAATTTGATTTTAGTAAGTTTTGTATTTCTTCGTAGTATTCTTTTATCATATTAAAGTGATATTCTATAATCATTTCTTCTATTTGTTTAAAAGATTTTATTCCTTTTAAGACTTCATATTCTGAACCCTCAATATCAATTTTTATTTTATTAAAATTTCCTATGTTTAAAATATCATTTATGTTCATACAAGGAACAGTTACAACCTCTCTCTTTTTTCCTTTTGTAACAAGAAGTGAATGTGATCCTTTATTTATACTATTACTTAAACCAAATTGTCTTTCTTTATCATCGTTCCCAATAACAGCATATGGTATAACTTTACAATTATTTATATTATTATCTACCATATTTTTTTCGTATAGCTCTATGTTAGATTTATCAGGTTCAAAGGACACAACATTTCTTACTTTATTGTTTATGAGCATTGCATATGTTCCAATATTTCCTCCAAGATCTAAGACTCTATCACTACATTTCAATGACATATATCTATAGTCTCCTCCGCCACGTGCTCTAAATACTTCGTATATAATACATTGATCAGAAGTATTTTCTCTTACATTAAATTTAAATCCGTGTCTTTCTACAATCATAATTTAGTCTCGTAATTATTCAATGCTTCACTTATATAACTTTTTGTTTTATTAATAAAATCTATCATTTCATGTTCTGCAATTTCAGAAGATACCATTTTTTTATACAGTGTTCTTTTTTTATCAAAATTAAAAACTACAACTTCTTTTATTTTTGTTTTATTTAATTCATCTCTAAATATATTTTTATTTTCTTCATTTTCTTCTCGTTCTTCATGAAATTCTATACTCATTGTTTTATTTTTATGAATATATAATTCATAATGAAATATTGGTAAAGAACAACCTTCTTGAGGAAATCTATCTTTCCAATCTTTTTTATATATAGCACAATATTTAGATCCTCCAGAATTTGAATCCCACGAATCTCCTAGAGCTGAGACAATACTAATACCATATTTACTTATGAAATTTTTATCTATATCTTTTTTATTCTCTATTTTTAATAGTTTATTTAAGTTTTCTTCGCTTTTCTTTTTATTTTTAATTAAAAATATTTGTGTTTTATTTTCATTTATTGATTCTTCAAGTTCTTTTATTTCGTCTTCTAATTCTTTTATTTGTTGTTTTTCTTTTTCTTCTTCTGAAGGATATTTTTCTTTTAACCAATCATCCATATTTTTTCTTCCCATATCAGAATTACATTGTTGACAAATAGATTTTAAATTTGAAGAATCATCAGTTCCTCCATTCTTAACTGAAATTATATGACCACATTGGCAAGTATTTATTGTCATTTCATTAATATTACAGCACGGACATATTGCTTTAACAGTTTCGTGATCTCTCATCCATACACTATCTCTAAATGCTTTTGATAATGACATTTTTATTCCTCTTAAATATTCTTCTCTAAATTCCCCTTCATCATCAGAAGACTGCTAATATGTGGCAATTTATAATCTGCTTCAATTAAGACGATTTCCTTAGATATTGTTTCTATTTGTTTATTTAAACATTCTACAGTCACGTCTAAATTACAAAATTTCGTCTGTCCGTTTACTAACATCAAATTACAAAATTCGATTTCTTTCTGATAATAGGAAAGCTTTAATAATTTTGGGGAGAGATATTCTATACATTTTTCTATATTATATATTTGTGTATTTGCCCTTATGATTAAATCTTCTACAGTACATGCTTTTAAAATTTCAGGAGGAATTTTATGGGACACGATTACACTTCTTACAACCATTTCGGCTTGATTCAGGGTGTGTATTAAAATGTCTGTCTTATATCTACTTCCATTCACAGTCGGCTTGCTGTTTTTAAATATAATTTCTTTCTGAAATGTTATTGTTTCTGCTAAATCCTTGCCTTTTTTCCGTGAAGCTTCATATGCTTCCATTACGGATAGGTTGTGGTTCTTTAAGAACGCTTTAGATTCGTCAGGCATATTCCAGATGCTTAAATACTGCGAAACGACACCTTTTCCTATTCCGAGGACTTTTCCTAAATGCCACCCCGATATTGTACCTAATTCCTTCGGTCTTCCGGCACTTTTATCTAGAGTGAGCGTGGTTATGAGCTTCGCTACAACACCAGCGGTGTCTACGACATTAAGTTCCCTTCTCTGTTTAAATTTATTTAAAAGTTCTTTAACGTCTGGCTGATCCAAATTTTTTATATTACTGATATCTTCTTCACCCATTATGATTAGTCCTCTACATAATATTCATTATCTTTTTCTTTGTATTGTAATCTTAAATTTTTTAATGCTGGTTCTGGAAGATCTTCTGCTTCATAAAATTTCATATAACATTCAATACAAAGCATAGGAATTCCCCAACAATTTTGAGAAACTATTCTTTTATAATCTCCACAAAAAGAACACTTATCTATAAAAGGATCACCAATTAAATCATAATTTTCAATAAGAGTTCCTTCTATTATTTTTTGTACAAAATCTTCCATGTTATTCCTCGTATTTAATTATATTATCTTTAAAAGATTGTTCCTGGCTTTGTGTCATATATTTTCCGAAAAGAAACATTAAATGCCAAAGTTCTGTTGTATATTTTCCATTTTCGTCATATTTAAGAGTGCATTCAAATTTAAGAGGAAGATATTTCTGTATTTCTGTTCTATGTTCGTCCAATATCTTTTTTCCGAAATTTGTTAAAATAACCGAAACTCTGTCATTAATGTTTTTATTCATAATTTAAATATCTCCGTAATCCCAAGCATTTGGTGTATGATTTTTATAGAAATGTTGATATCCTTCTTCAGAATCAGCATATACTTTATCTTGAAAATTTCCCCAGACTTTTCCGTAAATTGGGTGTTCTGCTTTAAAATCATTTATCCATTCATAATAGTCTTCTTGAACTTTTGCTGTTATTATCCAACCATCAGGATGTGTTTTAGAGTATTCTGGGGAATTCCATTCCGAAGTATATGGCTCAACCTCAGAAGCACTAAGAGTTAATGCCCCACCATCAGATTTAAAATCTTTTCCGTATTCTTTTGTTATCATAATTATGAACACCATCCACAACAACCGAATGAAAGTCCTTCCTCTAATTTATTTGCAATTTCATTATATTCTGTAAGATTTATTTTATATTTATCAAGTACTTCTTGAGTTGCTAATTTCGGAGTAAATTGCATATCTCCACAACTATAATCTTCTGCTGTTTCGGGAGATCTATCACATTTTTCACCAAAATCGTCTATGTCTGCATCGATTCCGTTTATTTCAAATTCACCTGTAGAACACAGTGCACTTAAAAATGTTAATTTTAATTCCATATTATTGCCTCAGGATTATATTGTTTATTATAGTATATATGTTTTTCTATTAAATATCTTCTTTGCGTTGAGGATAATCTGTAGGATCAGGAAATTCACACATATTATCTGTAGAATAAAGTCTACAATCAGCACAACCTTTAATTTGTTTTCTTAAACACACTTCATAAAATATTTCTGGTATAATCTAACATCCACTTGTTCTTCTTTCGTGTTCGTTATACTCTGCGTCTGAAGCACATGCATTACAATAACCAGTCATCGGATTTACATATCCAACTGTGATATCTAGACCACATATTCTACAAGAATCATATTTTTCTGGCATATTTATCTTGTCCTTTATTAAATTGTAAATATCGTGTGTTTTTCACGTTTAGGAATCATATTAATACCATCTGTTATACATTCATTGATATTATTAAAACTTCTACAATTTCTAATGCATCTATTACATACTTTTTGTCTAAATTCAAAATATTCTTGCCATTCCATAATTATTACCTATTTTAATAAATTATTTTCTGTTTCAGCGTTATTTCGAATTGTGCTGATTCTGGGAAATTTATATTTAAAAGTGCTTTTGCTTGTCTTGCTACTTCTTTTTCTTTTGATTGTGTTAATTCTTTTAATGTAAATGTTTTCATATTATTACCAGATACTATATATGTTTTTAATAGAATATATAGTTTTCTATAAACATTTACGTTTTACCCAATACCAGATAATATTGTTTATTTCAGCACTTTCTCTTACATATTGGTCTGAAACACCGATAATTTCGCATTTGTTTAAAAATTCTGGATATCTTCCAGAAATAAACATTTCCTGAGAAATATCCATAAGATAAACTTTATCTGCCCAATCTAAAATATCGTAATTTACCTGATAAGGATATCCGTTATAAATACCTGCGGATCTTACATCATATTCTGGTTTATTTTTCTTAAACCAAATTTCAAAAGAAGGAGAACGGGATGCGTTCCCAGCACAAACAAAGAGGAGTTTCATTATATCACATATGTCCAAATATATAATAATTCACGGGAAGCATTACAGTTCCTGCAATTAAATTTGCTACAATATATGAAGGAATCCTTTTCATTTTATATTTTTCGTGAAATATTATATACAATAAAGTAGAAGATGGAATTAACCACCTAATATAATAAAGTATTAAATCTGTTGGTGTCATAAAATATTAAAAACAAAAACTGTTTTCACCATAAAGTGCAAATATAAAACACGAAAATGCACTTGGCATAGATCCTTGAAACTCTGTAGTTTGATTATGATTTATTTTCATATAATTTCCTTCTTTAATAAAATCCAGGCTTTGTTTTCGTCTTGTGTTGGTTTAATTCCAAGGATTCCGACGCATTTTACGAGTTTTCGGTTAGAACACAAATTAAATCCTTCTTTCATATGGTGTTCCATAGTGCATTCTGTGCAGAAAGAGCAACAGTGATTACTAAAAGATAGAGCTAGATACTGTCCTTTCCTCTTTTCCTCTAAAAGTGAAGTATATAATTCGTCTACACCTTTTTTAGTCTTAATAGAATTTTTTAGAGTATATTCTTTTAAATAGTATGTCTTAAAAATTTCGGTGATATCTTCTTCTAAGATTCTAGAATTTTTACAGAATAGACGTTCTTTATGAGGACAATTTTCGCAGACTTTATTCATTTTAATTCCTTAATAATTTTTTAATGTCTGGAGTAGGATTTCCACATTCACAATTATCATCATGAAGCATACTTTTATGCGACCATTCTGGTCTATCTTCACCAAATGCAGCATGTTCTCTATATTCTAAAACATGTCCACAATTTTTACATTTTATACTTTTACTCATGTCCTTTCCTCATTTCTTCAAACGAACTTGGGTGTCTTGTTATTTTCCACATAGAATTTACATAATATTTTGGTCTACAATTAATAGCATCGTCTGCTTTTTGAATGGGACATCTTCTATTATAAACACACGTTGAACAAGTCATAATTATCTAATTATAATTTTATTATTTTGTTTTTTACTCTGTTCAATAACATATAAATAATATTTACATTCTAAAGAACAAGGAATTATTGTAAAAACTCCATTCTCAGTCCACATTTTACATTCACAAGGAACATCTAATTTTTCTTTCATATATTATACCTCACAAAATATATTTTCATCATTATCTACAAATTCTTCTTGAAGAACTTCAGAAATTGACCATTCATCGTCACCATATTTTTTAACTAATTCTTTATATTTTTCGGGATTGTAATCTTTCATAAATTCACAAATACAGTGTGCTTTTTCACAACACCATCGTTTTGAAAGACCATCTGTTGCATCTTCTAAAGGATTATCTGAATTATCGTAACTATAACAAATACAACCAACATCTCCACCACAAATAGAACATTTTGGTCTTATTTTATATTCATCATATGGTTCTTCGTCTGCATTATAATATGTGACTTTTAAAACATTTCCATTTGGAGTTAATATTTTAATTTTTGTTGTTGTATTAAATCTTCCTGAACTCATAGTTTTTACTCCTTACAATCTTTAAGAGGATTATAATGTGTATATTTTATTATATTTCCTTTTTCATCTCTTATTAATCTCGACGCAGTTTTTGATAATTTTTCTGATAATTCTTCAGGAAGTTCTGTAGAAACAAGAACATATTTTAATTTTCCGTCTGGTCTATATTTAATTTCGAAATCTTTCATAATTATTACCTCAGACTATAATATAACTTAAAAGTATATAAAATTATCTTCATTTAAAAAGAGATCTATCTTGTTTTGTAATTATTTTTTGAAAAATATCTCCTGTATGTGTTCCTTTATGTAATATACTAAATCCTTTCTGATTTTCATATAACTTAAGATATTCTTCTCTTTCTTCTGTTTTAAAATTTAAAGAGATTACAACATTATAATGAAAAGACATAATTTATTCCTTCCATACTGACATACAACATGCTAAATATTTTTTAATTGGAGGAGATTCTACATATATCCCCTTTTTTCTTAATGTTTCGTATAAATCTATTCCAGATCCTTCAGGACTCGAAAAAGAGTCTAAAGGATATTCACAAGGTTTATGTAACCATTTTGAACACTTGCGACACTTATGACACCCCGCTGAACCGTAAAATTTATATTCTGTATATTTAGATTTTATAAACTTAGAAAGTGTTTTTAGATCATCTTGTGATTGTCCTAAATTCTTCATTCCGAGTTGTGTTCCGACGAGATTATCAAGTCTATATTGTGATAATGTCGGACATTTTGCCTTCATTTCCGAAAATCTTCTTTCATACTCTGAAAGTTCGGACTCTGCTACAATTAAAACGAAATTATTATACTTCTTTAAATTTTCCCGATTCATATAATAAGGTGTATTATAGGGTGGACACCTGAACGTCCTTCCAAAAAACCCGCAATTCTGACAAGACAGCTGCGTGAGAGGATTAAAGACAATATCTTTATATTTTATCGGGATAAGTTTAGAAGATATTTTAAGTTGATCTATTGTAATTTCTTTCTTTGGTTCTTCTAAACTTTCAAATAATGATTTTCCCATTTTTATCTATCCTTTGTTATATTAATAAGATAATTTAACATTTCAGGAATTTTTTCTGGATATTTTCCTATCCATCTCATTTTTTGGTTAGAATTTAAGTTAGAATATGTTGATATATCTTCTAATATTTTATTTTCATATTCATGCTCAATTATTTCCATTTATTCCTCTATAATTTCTTTTACTCCGTTGACCCATCCTTCTTGAAAATCCTCGTTTGACATTTGATTACTTTTTATCTGTATTGCATATTTTTCTACGTCTTCCCAGTCCATATTATTGCTTGCCCAATCTTCTACTTCAAATTCATCTTCTTCAAACAGGGGAAGTGTATCTTCTTTTAAACTTTCTTCAAGAGTAGAATATTCCTTTTTTCCGAGATAATATTTTGCCCTATTTTCTGCGATAACTCTAACAGGAACTTTCCACTTAGAACCATCTGGCATAGAAACTTTCAAGAATTTATTCTCAATGCTCATTTTTGTCCTCGATTTTGTAATATTAAATTTTTTGTATAACTTCAAATATTAATTGTAATGTCAGCATACCCAATGTTAAGAATAACAATATCATTATATATAAACCTTCTGTGTCATCATCTTTAAATATAAAAGAATTCATATTTCCTCGATTTAAATAATAAAAAATAAATTTAAGTAAGGAAAAATCCTTACTCAGTTTTTACAACTACTGGAGCAAGTGTTTCTACTACGACTGGTGCTACAACTGGTGTTGTTACTGCAATTGTTGGCTTCTGTGTTACGACATCATCAACAACTACACCTTGTGCTTTAAAATGATTTGCCCAGTTCTTTGCTTTATTCTTATTCTTAAGTGGTTTGAGTGCTTCAGCCTTTGCTACTGCATCTTCAACTTTAATTCCGACTGTTCCAATTGTTGCAAGAACCTGATTTACAACTTCTTCTTGTGTTACCATTTTATTTTACTCCTTTTTATGTTTATTTTATATAAAAGAGGAAATGGTTTAATATATATAAATGTATATATATTTCCTCTTTTATTGCTTTACAAACTTCAATTTGATTTTGAAGTATATAAATGTATTTGTTTATAAATCATGAAACTATTTAATATTCATCGAAAACACTGAGTAATTCTTTATTTTTATCAGCGTTAATAAGAATTGTATCATAATCATATAAACCGTGTGGGACTGTTAAACAAACATAATGTTTATTTGAATTTTCTAAGTGTTTAAGCCAAAATTTACATGTTTCTTTACATTTACCATAATTATCTTTTTCACATTTCATAACATTACTTACTGATATTAAACTATATAAATGTAACTATAAAAAACATATATTTTATATCATATGCTTATAAAATTTATTTATGAATTATATGACAAGTCTTACAATTATTTCCATTTCCGTGAGTTATATTTGAAAGTTGACCACCATGAGGTTGGTGACAATCTGAACATGTTGGATATGTCTGTATATGTAGGTCTGGTTGATGGCAAGATATACAGGTTTTAATTTGTGCTGCATGTACTGAAGATGATGAATGACATCCACTACAATCATTATATTTAAATAAATGAGTTTGATAAGGTTTAATTGTTTGTTTAAATTCTATAAAAATATCTTGATGACACTTTTCACATGAAACTTCCTCTTTAATATTATGTGCACCAGAAGTTATTGCCATAGAATCTATTAATGATGATACACCAAGTGCTAATAGAGCAATAATTAAAAGATATTGTTTCATAGTAGTGTAACAAATGGGAGATTAACTCCCACTTGTTGTGAATGTTGTACTGCCTGCTCCTGATACATTTATTACATTCATATCACGATCAACAATAAGCTCTAAGGTATTATATTTTGACCATGTTATATTTACAGCAACGTGAGTATGACAAGATACACAAGCTTCATTACCACCTCTAAGAAGAGTACTATTTATAGATGAATCATAAAAGCTTTTATGAGCTTCACCATTTGCTGATATTGATCTAGCATCATTGCCCACACTACCATCATGACAGTCTAAGCATAGTGGAAGTGCTGATGCATGAAAGTCTATATCTTTAGTTAATCCTTCATTTCCTGGAGCTGTAGTTATATGACATCCTTCACATCCCTGTGCTCTGTGTATTGCATTTACTGATCCAGGTTGTATCAATTCTGATGCAATATCTGCATGACATTTTTCGCATGGTACTTGATTTCCAACACTTATAGTATCATACATTGAATGCTGTCCTGCAAACAATGCAAATGTTTGTGGTAATATTACTATTCCAATCGCTGCTACTGATATAAGTAGCAAAATTATTTTATTCATAGTTTTTATTCTCCTTTATTTAGATAATTTTTCATTATCTTATAATTATAACTTACACTTAAAACTATATAAAACTTTGTGAATAAGTTATAATTTTATGGAGTATTCAATAATAATATTTTATTCCTGCAAACATAATATATTGTTTTTCTGTTTGATATTTTCCAGTTACTGGATCTTTTTCATTACTTATAAACAATTTTTTATATTTTCTTTTAATGGGATCTATTGTGTATTCGTTTTTATATACTGACATAATTTTACCTCATTTCAGACCAATGTCCTTTTTGAACAGATCCAATCCAATTAAATATTTTATATTTATTTCCGTGTTTTTTCTGCGATTCTCTTGCTTTTTTTAATTCATTGTGTACTGAAACACCACGAATTTCTGCATTAAGTGCTACTTTATAATTTGCCATAGATTTTATTTATACCTTTAATTTTTCTAATTTTTTAAATGCTGCTGTTGCGACCATTTGTGCTTTCATTTTTGTTGCTTTATCCTGTGAAAGATTTGCCAAAGATTGAGCTTGTCTTCCTACTCTTCTCCATGCGTTTTCTGGTGATTTTAGACGTGTATTTTTATACATTACTCTTAAATTTTTATCAACATCGAATTCTTTACTAAACCCAGAATGTCTTTTAAATCCTGTAAACCATAATTTTTTCGCCATAGATTTTATTCCCCAATTGATAACATTTTTATTATTTGTGTTTGACCCTTCTTTTCTGTATAATTTTTTAATTTGTGTTCTAAAATCCGTAAATGTTCTTTTTCTTGATTCATTATATATCGATATAACATTTTCTCTTCTTCATTATCAGAAAGTTTAGAAAGATTAGAATAGTATTCTATTCCTTCTTTTTCATCCCTTATTCCAAGCAAAAGTGTTTTACGTTGAATCATAAAATATATTTATTGTGGAAAATATTTAATTTTATATGTTTTCATACCATATTTGTCTGGTTTTATAGATTTTACCCAAACAACACCTTTTACTTCAGTATATCCATCTAATATAGCATTTCTCATTGCTGATTTTGCTGTTCTTCCTTTTACATGATCTTTCATAATATTCTCCTACTTCTTTCCGACTGAACTTATTACTTGTGATCCGAGATTAGATATTATAGCAATTCCCATTGCACCCATTGTAAAATCTGACGTGGTTTTCATAAGTTGATTTACACCTGATGTCATATGTTCTTCTGGTGCTCTTCGTGCTTTTCTTGTTTGTCTTTTTGTTCTTTTACCACTCAACGGATGTGGTTGTTCAATATCCCATAAATTTCCCATAATTTCACACGTCCTTATATCTAAACGAATATGTTTTTAATCCACCATTTTCAACTTCAGCAGAATTTATTAAATTTCCGCTACTGATTTTTAAATTTTTATTTAACTTTGCAATATTTTTTGCTGCTTTCAATGTTCTTGCTTGAATGTGTGTAGTTCTATTTCCTTTTCTCTCTTCCATAAGATAATCAACTCTTAATAGTATAATGAACTTAAAAGTATATAAATTAAATGCTAAGTATAAAATAGGTTTAAATTATTGTTTATAATTGGGAATAGTATCATTTTCATTTACAAAATCGAGGGATATACACAATTTAAGATATTCAACTATAGACATATCTTTTTGTTTAATTATGTTTGTTTCTTTTCCGTTTTCGTCTGTAATAATTATACTTGTTGGCACGCTTATTGAACGTGAATTTAATTTTGACATGAACTTAATAATGTAAGTTATGGTATATAAATGTTACTGTTTATGTATTAATCTCTCAAATTCTTCAAGTGTATATTCTTGTAGAGTCTTATCAGGAGAGAGTCTTAACAAGCCTTTCTGCAAGACTTGAGAGCACTTGGGTATTTTTATGTTTTTAAATATAGTTGTACGTGTGGTGTGTGGAATTGGGACTTTTAGCGTCTTTACAAGATTATTATAGGCATCTTGTTTTCCTGTAATTTTTGGATATTCTTCTTCTATTGTTTTTATATCAATAAACAAGTGTGATATTAAATCCTTTATATATAATTCTTTTAGGATTTCAGGATAGTAACCATTAGTTTCGACCATAGTTTCTAATCCTAACGACTTTGAAAACTGTAGTAAATTCTCAAGACATTTTGGTTGCATTGTGCATTCTCCTCCGCTGAAAACAACGGAGTCTATGAATTTTAGGGAATTCCGTATTTCATCCTTTACTATTTCTATATCAACATAATTTTCAGCTTTAATCATTTGCGAATTATGGCAATAAGAGCATTTGAAAGGACATCCATTAAAAAATATGATAGTTGATACGTGATCTTTCCATTCATTTGTAGAAAGAGGGATAATCCCTCCGAGATTAATTTTCATTATAAACTATTTCTCACGCATACATTGGATTATATTCTATTTTTAGTTTCTTTTCTTCGGTTGCTAAGATAGATATAAAATTTTCTATCATAAAATTAATAGCTCCTTCTGAAAGATCTATCTGTTCTTGAATGATGTTTCCATTTTCGTCAGTTGTTCTTATATACTTTTCTTTTATGTTTGCTTCTATTTTCCAAACTTTTCCTGATGGTTGATTCCATTTAAATATTTTTGAATTCATATTTATTCCTCGTATTATTTTTTATATCTAAATGTCTTTAATTCTTTTAACTTTTTTATTATTGTGTTTTTTCTTATTTCTTCTGATGTTGGGGATTTATTCTTTTTTGTTAATTCAAATACTTCTTTTTCTTTTTCATATATTCCCTCAGGATCTAGTGTCGGTATATAATGCCAACCACACTCAATACATCGGGAATGTCCGATATATCTATCATATTTGAATGTTTTTTCGTCTCCACAACCTGCACAATATCTTAAAGATGTTGGAGGAAGTTTTCTTTTCATATTATTATCACCTAATGTTAATATGAAAGTTAAAGTATTTAAAGGTTATGTATATTCAGGTAAAAAACTTTATTTTAGATTCTAAAGCTTCTTTTAATAAAATTCCATATTTATATGAACTTATAAATTCTGGTGTAAAGAAATCCTTATATCTATTCCATAAATTTGCGAAACTTTCGTCTAAAATATAAAATGTTGCCCAGTCGTCTTCAGTACGAACCGCTCTTCCAAATGCTTGACATATATCTTCCACAGCTTGTAAATTAAACCAATCTTGTTCGTCTCTTTCAAATAATCTTTCTTTTACACGTTTATCTCCGATAAAAGGATAAGGAATTTTAACTAATATTTGATATCTTGCGAGGTCGTCTTTTAAGTCCAAACCTTCATTCATATTAATAGATATAAATATTTTATCCTTAGAATTTATAAATTCTCTTAAAGAATTTTGCCTATTATTTCTATCCTGAAAGATTACCCTATGTCTATATCTCGTTAAGTTATGGTAAATATATTCTGCAATATCATAAGAATTACAGTGTATTATACCTTTGTCGCTTCCGTGCTTATCTATTATTTCTTCAATTTTGGTGACCATTCTCGGCAAGGTGTCGTCTTTAAAATCCTTAGACATTTTTCCCATAGGATAATATAAAACAGGATTATAATGATAATGAAAACTACTAGGAACAGATATAACTTTGTATTTTTTAGTACTGAGACCAACTTCTTCAACATACACAGAAGGTGCAAGAATTGTTCCGCTCATTAATAAGACTTTATCTGCTCTTCGCCATAAAAGATCTTGCATAAATCTTCCGACTGTTATGGGTTGAAATTCTATACTCCGGAAATTTCCTTTACCTTTTATTTCCCAAACCCACTTTTCTTTTACTTTTTCGTAATCTTCTATTAAATTTAATATTTTTTCTATTAAAGAATCTAAATAATTTTCGAGTTTCTTTTCCTTAATAGACATTCCTTCTGACGATTCACTTTCAGAAGATTCTAATAAAACACTTTTCTTTTGATCTAAGAGAGGTAATATTATTTTTCCTAACCACGTAAGATATTCTTCAAATGTACTATATTCGGGAATACTATCTATTATAGATATTTCTTCTCCTTCTATTCTTTTATAGAGATTAATAGTAGTTTTAGCGAAATTTAATGCCCAATTTGGAATTGAATGTGATTCGTCTACAATTAATAATTCTCTTTTTCCGAATAATTTTTCGGGAACACTCATTAAATATGAAAAATTCGTGGTACAGATATGTGTTGCTCTTCCGATATCTCTCTGTAATTTGTAAGGACATTCTTCGTCTGCATTAAAATCACAAGCAGAAGAGGGATCATCTTTAGATCTTTTCTTTTTAGATTTTTTTAATAAACATTCACCATAGTCACATTTATTTCTATTATTATTACAATCAAAATTATTTCTTCCTTTTACAATAGCAAAATCGTTACCAAGGAAATCCTTTGCTAATTGATCCTGAAGCATTTTTTGGGGTGTTGTGTAATAGGTAGAATTTAGTATTTTTCCTATTGCAACACCCACAGGAGATTTACCAAAACCGACTGGTGCTCTTAAAATAACGACGTCATATCCTTGTTCATATGCTTCTATTATTTTAAAAGATATATCTTCCTGATTATCCCTATATGTCGGGAATGGAAAATATGTTTTTATGTCCTCTTTTTTCATATTGTTTAAGTTATATCAATTTAAATGTTTATTATCTTTATTTCCTGATTTCAGATATTCAGTGTATATTTTTTCTGCATCAAAATTATATTCTAATTCAAATTTATAATTATTTTTTGAATAATTTCTTGCATAGAATTCACTATTATCGTCATATAAATTCATTCCTTCTACATGTCCTATTTCATGTAAAAATGTTTCTGCGAAGGAACCACTATAATAATAGCATGAATCACCAGAACATCTATCATTTCTTGCTTGCCACATTTGTGTAGAAACTATAGCAATATTTTTTCCATCAGTACATCCATAAACATCAATATTTTCACAATACATATTTAATTCTTTTATTGTGTAGTATATTTCAATTTTATTTATAAATTTAATAATATTTGGGTCAGTATGATTTAAAATATTATTTATTTGTTTATTGTGCATTCCGATTTTATCTACTATAATTATTTCATGATAAGTTTCTGGTGTTATTTCAGGAGTAATTGTAGGTTCTGGAGTAACCTCTGGTGTAGAAGTTATTTCTGGTATAGGAGTTATCTCAGGTGTGGGTGTTAGTTTAGGTGTAGGAGTTGAAGTTAAAATTGTAGTAGAGTTTTTTGATTCATTATTTAAACAACCAGAAAATATCATTAATAGTATTATAGTAATGATTAATTTTAAATTCATATTATTACCAACACACTATAATATAGTATAAGTATTTAAAACTTTCTCATATTAAATATATTTCTTCGGACAATTATCCTTATTACATAAAACATTTTTATTAAAATTTACAGGATAATTGCAATGATTCTTTTCTTTTATGTCCATTGATATTCCTCTGTAAGGACAATCGTCACTATTTATTTCTATAGTCCACAACATATTTTAATCTCTTATTATTTTAAATTTATTTAATTTCGCTAATTTTATATTTTCAATAGTATCTTTTTGTATGTGATACATTACCAGACTTATTTAAACTTATTTGTAATCCCGAATAAAAACTATTATTTGCGAAACATATATGACCGTAAAATGGTGATTTTCTACAGTGTTCACATTTAATATTTTCACAAAGTATCGTCATCTTTATCCCAGATTTTATCAATCTTTAAATATAACATATCTTTATCTTTTCGTTCTTGTATTTTTTCTCTTTCGTTAAGAATTTCTGTTGTTATTTGTTTTAATTGTGTAAGTTCTTCTGTTGATCTTTGACATAAAATATTTTTAAGATCATTTACTTGTTCGGGTGTTAATTTATTCATAATTTATTCAAAAAACCACAATATTGATTTCATATCATTTAAATATGCTGGTTCTTGATTTATATTATTTGCGACTAAATATGCATCAGCACTTTCTTTTAGTCTTTTTATAATTTATTCTTTTGTTTTCATAATTACATGTGTCCTTGTATTAAATAAAATGTATATAATTGTCTAAATAAATCTAAAGAAACTAAAAACATAATTATTAAAATTAACCACCTAGCATCTTTATTCGCTTGAGGTAAATTATTATGTGTAACTTCTTTATAATTCATATTATTTATTCACTAATTCGTGACTTTCGGGTGTTGTTGAAAACCATCTTACATATTTTAACGGAATATGTCTATTTTGACCCGAAGTTAATCTCATCCACAATAGGTCAGAACCAAATCTGACCTCTGAGCAAGTAAAATCTTCTAAATAACCATCGAACCATCTTACATTAACTTTAATTTCTAACATAATTTTATACCCTATACATTTTTCTATCTTTAAATTCTTCTTTCTTTGAGTCGTGCCATTTATTTGTTGGTTGTAAATATCCTACAACACGTGAATAAATAAAAGTTTCTTTACCACATTTAGGACAAGCAGGTATATTTCCTGAAAAATATCCGTGATCAATACACATTGAAAATGTCGGTGTTAAGTTATAATATGGTATTTTAGTTTCAAGTGACATCGTCTTTATTAATTTTTCTGCACATATTGGTGATACTTCTTCTCCTACAAATCCATGCATTATTGTTCCTCCAGAATAAAATGGTTTAAATTTTTCCTGTATTCTTACATTTTGTATCCAATTTAATTCTGTATTGACAGGACAGTGTGTAGAATTTGTTAAATATGGTGCATCCTTTCCTTGAATATGAAGTCCTAAAGCCTTATCTAATTTTGCAAATCTTCTTGTTGCTCCTTCTATTGGTGTCTCTTCTAAATTATGTAATATTCCTGTTTCTTCTGTTGTTTCGTCAGTTCTTTTACGAAGATGTTTAAGAATTTCGATTGTAAAATCCTGATTTTCTTCTATTGAAGTATCAAACATATTTAAACATGCTTCGTTCATTCCAGCGTCACCAATAGTGTGAAAGAATGATTTAAATGGGTCTTTTGGATTAAGATATTGCTTTGTAAAAGGTAATAATCCTTTATCAAATGCTTCCATAATATATCCGTGTTTTATTAAAAGTTCTTCAACAGCTAAATCATATGCTATATCTATATTTTCTAAGAATTTTCCTTCACCATCTTTAGATGCGTGATTTAGGTTTATAGTGCAAACTCCGAGAGAACCTGTTTTATTTCCCATGTTCCAAAGTCCACGAGATTTAAGTTTTTTAATATCTAATGATAATCTACAATTATGAGTTAATATACCAGTTGTTCCAACTGTAAACATTGGCTCATCTCCTTCAATTTCAAAACAATATGCTGTGTGTTTAGAACTTGATTCTATAGATTTAATTTTTCTCCAGACCTTATTGTCTTTTTTAAACCAATCATCACCATAACTATTTCTTTTTGTATTTAAAATACAGACTAAATTAGATGGGTGAGTTCTTATTCCATTTGGATAATTTCCTAATGTATTTGTTCTGGTATCAACAAGAACTCTTGTAGAAAGTCCTAGTGTTGCACATAGCATATTTATGGTTTCTAACATAGATTGTGATGAAGTATATATTCTTCCTTCACAAGAACCATCTGTCATAGAATGACCTAAAAGTACTCCTCTTCTAAATTCTTCACTCATTTCAAATATTTTTGGATCATAGTGTCTGTCTGTTTTTATTCCTACAACAAAATCTCTACACAATCCTATAAGGGATTTAGAAAAAAATGATAATCCCATTCCTTTATTTTTTTTGCTATATGATACTGAATATTTTGATCCGAAGTATTTTTCTGCTATTGATATTAATCTATTTTTTAATTTTTCATTTTTTATTCCCTCAGAACATAATGAAAACCCAACAGAGTATTCTTCTTCGTCTGCTGAACCGTCTCCTGCGAAAGCACCTACAAAAAATCCTAATTCTTCATTTCCTCCCATTCCCCTATATATATTTTGAGAATATGGAAGATACATATTAGTTGTAAGATCTTTTCCTTTAACAATCTTAAATTCTCCATTATAGTTTTCTATTACATAATTTAAGTGTTCAACTGTCATTTCAATACTATGTCCATTTACAAGATTCACTTTAATCATATCTTGATTTTCGTATCTTTTAAATTTTCCTCTCACAAATTTTCCATCAGAATATACTTCATAGTTTTCTCTTTTTCCTAGAGAACCTATTCTAGAAAATTCTAATCTTTGATATCTGTCTGATCTTATTAAAACTTTTTCATCTCCACTTATAGGACACATACTTCTAACATCTGAGGGATCATTACCAGAACCAATATAATTTTGAAAATTGGGTGAACCAAATTTTGCAGTTAGGGTATACAAAAGTTTTGTTGTATAATCATTTTTATTCATTACATCTCTTGTCATTCCATATGTTGGAATAGGGAATGTAAATGGTTTTTTCTGCGAATCTCCCTCAATCATTAATTCTAAGAAAGTAGAATTAATTGTGTCCATTTCTTTTTGTAAATCACCGTATATCATTTCTTCTGATACTCTTCCACCAACAACAACAGGTTCATTCTTCATATGTTCTGGGGGAATTAAATCAAACGAGGTATTAAAAAACGGAGTCTGAAAGGCTGATCGTAGAGGATAAGATATATTATATATCAATCTTTGCATTTGTTGCTTGACTTGTTTATGAGTCATTCCAACAACAAATGGTGCTAATAGTGTATCTACATTACTAAAGGCTTGTGCTCCGTTAAATTCTGCTTGAGAAATATAAATATAATTTACCATGTGGTCTATCATTGTATCAAAATGCTTTGCAGGAGTAGAATTAGAGCCCACAGGGTTCTTTAATCCCTCTAACATAAGTTGTTGTAAGTCCGCACCAAAACAGTATGGAGCATACAGTGAACCGTCCAAGTCGTGTATGTGAATA
>Ga0265297_10005703_pt1 | contig 18699 bp, 21 predicted proteins | sample Munlanlwell13791_FD_192502 | JGI IMG/M metagenome (GOLD analysis project Ga0265297, IMG submission 192502) | Leachate microbial communities from a municipal landfill in Southern Ontario, Canada - Leachate well 137-91 | ecosystem: Engineered > Solid waste > Landfill > Unclassified | place...
AACCAAAAGGTTGCTGATGAGAGAAAAAATATAGTTAAGTTAGAAAATAGTTAGTGTTCGGCTTCACTATTGTGGGTAGGAAGGGTTTAATGAACTGGTAATAAGTTAACAGATTGCGGTTAATAAGTCAAATTTGACAATTTCAGGGATAATCGCTAGTATAGGTTTATGTCTAATTAAAACCTTTAACATGAATCTATCGTACTTTTCAAAATCAACTTTTGGTGCTTTTTTTGCGGTTATAACGGCAATTTATTCCATTCTTTTTTCTGTTTATTTTTTCTTTGCCGTCGGCTACACCTTCATCTATATTATGGATGAAAAAGTAGCCTTTACAGGATCTGATCTTGAGATGAGTATCATCTGGTTTGCCAATCACCCGGTAACTTTTATGGTTCTTCTGGTTATAGCTATTCCGGGAATATTGGTTTTGACCTGTAAAGAAAAATGAAAAGCCTAAAGTAAAAAATCAAAAAAGACTTCAATCAAGAAGTCTTTTTTTTAATTTCATTAAATTCTATTCTAAGTGGACTTGCTTGTTAAAATCTCCTAGTTTTTCTTTGATTAGAGGATACTGATTTAACTCCGGGTCTTGGGCTATTAGGAGCTCAGCTTCATCTTGAGCTTGCTTGATGAGCTCATAGTCAAAAAGGGAGGCAATTTTTATCTCCGGATAGCCACTTTGAATCAGGCCATATATTTCTCCGGCCCCCCTTAACTTTAAGTCTTCTTTAGCTAAAAGAAATCCGTCCTGGTGTTTGACTAAAGCTTCTAGTCTCTTGAGGCTTTTTTTGTTTTGTTGGTCCTCATCTGCTTTGGGAAAAAGAAAGCAATATGACTGATATCTGTCACGTCCGACTCGACCTCTAAACTGATGTAATTGGGCAAGACCAAAGCGATCAGCTCCTTCAATAATCATAATACTGGCATTGGGGACATCAATACCGACTTCAATGACGGATGTTGCTACCAAAATCTGAATCTTGTTATCTAAAAAGTCACGCATAATTTTCTCTTTGTCTTTTCCTTTCATTTGTCCGTGGAGTAGGCCAACGGAAATTTCGGGGAATATCTCTTGATCTAATTTTTGATGTTCTTCTTTGACTGACTTTACCCCTAATTTGTCTGAAGGATCAATAAGCGGGCAGATTACAAAAGCCTGACGTCCGTTTTTTATCTCTTGGGCGATAAAGTTATAGGTTTTTTCTCGATTTTTTTCTGAGACAATTTCAGTAATTATTTCTTGGCGATTTTGTGGTTTTTCTTTGATAATTGAAACATCTAAATCGCCATAAATAGCTAGAGCCAGAGAGCGGGGAATGGGAGTGGCAGTCATGGAAAGAAAATGAGGAATCTTTTTGTCAGTATTATCTAGTAATAGTTTTTGTCTTTGTTCAACGCCAAAACGATGTTGTTCATCAACTATTACCAGTGATAGTTTGGGAAATTTTAAGTTCTTTTGAATCAGGGCATGAGTACCGATAAGGATTTGGGAGCGGTTAATTATTTCCTGGGACTTTAGTTTTCCTTTTTCTTCCATCCCAAAGCTGATTTTTTTGTTGGTGCTGGTGATAATACCAATGGTGATATTTTCTTTTTGTAGTAAGCGACTAATATTGGCAAAATGTTGTTCGGCCAAGATTTCAGTTGGAGCCATGAGAATAGCTTGCTGATCGTTTTTAGCGGTGTTTAACAGTGCAATAATGGCTACTAGGGTCTTGCCACTACCAACGTCACCCTCTAGAAGGCGAGACATGGGAGTTTCTTTTTGGAGGTCCTGTAATATTTCCCAGGCAGCTCTTTTTTGATCATCAGTAATTTTGAAAGGTAATGAGGCGACGAAGTCTCGGGTAATATTTTCTTGAAAAGCGATTGGCGTTGCTTCGTTGGTCATTAATTCTTTTTTAGTAATCTGAGATTGAAGCTGACGGAGAAATAATTCGGAAAAACCGAGACGTTGTTTGGCTTCACGTAATTTATCCTCACTTTTGGGAAAATGAATTTGATAGAGGGCTTGGTCGAGATCAATTAATTTTAATTTTTGTTTGATGTTTTTCGGTATCCAATCAATTATATTTTTAGTTAGGTCTATATTTTGTTTAATTAAGGTTCTGATTTGCTTTTGGGTCAGGTTGGCCGTGGTGCTGTAGATGGGAGTTAGTCCTTGGGTGTGGATTAAAGACTGCTCTTCGCTAGAAATTTTTTCATAGGTGGGAGAAAGTAAGATTAATTGTCCATCACGTAGGGTAGCTTTTCCGGCTAGAGAAACAATATCGCCGACATGGAGAGTTTTGGAGATAAATGGTTGGTTAAACCAGATGACTTTGATAGTTTCGGTGTCATCTTTAATGAGGGCTTCGGTGACCGACATTTTTCTTCTAAAACTACGGCGATTATGGATCAGATTAACCTCGCCGATAATATTAACTGTGGAATTTTCGGTGACATCTTCAATTGGAACGGCTTGACCAAAATTATCATAGCGCCAAGGAAAATAAAAAATCAGGTCCTGAATTGTTTCAAGACCTAATTTTCTGAAGCGTAGGTTAGTTGTTTTACCAACTCGACTTAGGGAGCTGATATGAGAAGAAAGAGTTGCCATATGAGCTTTTATTTGTGCCCTCACTAGGAATCGAACCTAGATCTTGAGATCCGCAATCTCACGTTCTATCCGTTGAACTATGAGGACAAATTTAAGGCGAGCAATATTCGCTCGCCTTTAATCTTATATGATTATTTCGTTTTTGTCTATAACTTCAAAACCTTTGATAATCCTTCAGATAATGGGGCATCATTGCGACCTAAGTCTTCTTTGAGAAAACGGAGGAGGTAGTTTCGGACTTCAATCGGATTGGATTCTTTAAGTGGGATGGATAAATGGGGGCGCATGGTGTTTTTGAAGTTTAGGTAGAGACCACGAATATTATCTTGGGGCCTGAAAACAACCGAGAAGTCTTTAAAGGTCTCATAATTATAGAATCTTTGGCCAACCCTTACTCCGGTTGATTCCAGAGAGAAGGTGACTACCAGTGGCTCTTGGCCGTCTCTGGTGATGATAATGAAGGCGACAATAACAATGATGAGGGCAAAGAGATAATTACGGGTGAAGATAGCATAGGCAATTAGAGCCAGGGCGATAATGGCGGCGATGATGTACCAGCTTCGTTTCTTCTCGTGTTTCTCGTATTCTGGGATGTTCCACTGAATGTTTTTCGGGGTGTCTTTAGAGCCTTGATTTTGTGCGTTCTTTTTGTTTTTTTTAGACATATGATTGGTTGACAATAGTTGTTATATTTTATATCATTATAACATAATTTTTAAATTACATAAAGATTAACAGGGAGAGATGGCCGAGCGGCTGAAGGCGGCAGGTTGCTAACCTGTTATAGGGGTTTTACCCCTATCCGGGGTTCGAATCCCCGTCTCTCCGCAAAGTGCCCTTAATTGGGCACTTTTTTGTTATCTGAGAACATAATGTGAAAAATAATTATTCCTAATTTGTGACCAAAAAAGAGTTTGTGGGGATATTGTGTCCAAACTACTTTTTTTCTGGTAATTCTAATAACTTTATTGAGTCATTTAGCGATGAAGGTGAGAGATGAGCGTAAATCATTGTCGTCGTTATTGATGAGTGTCCTAGCAACTGTTGTAGGGCTATCATAGTGATTCCTTTCATGGCTAGGTGTGATGCAAATGTGTGTCTTAATGAATGCCAACCAACACTCCTTAATCCAGCTTTACGGCAAGCCACATGTAATCGATCTATGTATGTTTCTTGGTTTAAGCATTTACTATTATTCTGGAAGAGAAGACCATTTTTGTCTTCTTTTTTGTTAAGCATTTCATAAATCTCATTAACCAAGGGAATATACCTTATTTTATAACCCTTAGTTGAGCCGACAATACCCCTCACAATCGATTTATCAATGATTAGCTTGGGACGTTCACCTAAATCAATATTATGCCAATCTAGGGCAATGAGCTCTCCAAAACGAAGACCAGTCTTTGAGACCATTAGAATCATTTCCTTTGTTTGACCGGTAGCGCTATTCAATAGTCTTTGAAGCTCAGTCTCAGTCAAATAATCAAAACTTGGTCGTTGAGCTTTCAAGTGTTTTATTTTTGGAATTTTTTCTAACTGTTGCCAGTCGAGAGCGGTATTCAAGCACTTGCTAAGTATTACTAATAAATTATTAATACTTTTATTTCCCAGGCCAGACATTTGTTTCTTGGCTTTAAATTCCTCGATATTTTCATTTCTAATTTTATCAATAGGCATTAATCCAAAAAAGGGAAGGAGATGACAATTAAGAGCGCTGGTTTTATTTCTAAGTTCAGATGGTTTATTATTTACTCGAACATATTTCTCCAACCAAATTTTACTGAAATTATTAAAAGTAATTAATTCTTCTATCTTTTCTAGCTTTATTGATTCGCCTCTAGCTAATTTACTTCTTAATAAAACTTCATAAGCTCTAGCGCCTTTAAGGGTGTTATCTGGACTCGGTTTTCTATATCTAATTCTATCAAACCAGAAGTCAACCCAATATTTAGTGCCGTGTTTGTATATAGGCATATATTAACAATCAATCGGTTTAATACGAATCTTATTTAAATAATCGTCTAGATCTTCTTTGGTAATCCGGAGGCTACCCCCAACTTTATGGGCAAAAATTTCTCTTCTATCTACTAGCCTATAAAGTGTGGCTCGGGAGATAGCTAAAAAATCAGCGGCCTCGCGCGGTTTCATTAATTGCACATTTATTAAATTATTCGTAATTAAATCGGTTTTCATAAGTTTTTAATGTACAATATGAGGACCTTTCGGTCTTTGGACCATCATATTGTATCACTTTGCGGGGTTTTTTCTAGCCCCGGTTTTTAAGGTATTTTTATCCATAATTACTATTAACTGGATAATGAAAATAATGAATAATTGATTTCTCCTAACCAATCGGAGATATAGTTTCTTTCAAAAAGGAGCTTTAATTTGGCGGGATTGAAGAATTTAATGATTTCTTTGAAGGCAGTTATAATCATTGGTTGCTCTAAGTTTCTAGAACAAAGAACTTTTCGCATGCCGAAATAACGAACGTCGAATAAATCTTTGCAGATATATTTGGAAATATACATGCCTAAATTATTAATATGTTTAATCTTATTAATCATTACAAATCCTTGATCCCAAATTTGGGATAGTTTATTATTTTCTAAATAATCGATATTAACTAAAATGTGATAATGAACGGCACCTCTTTTTTGAAACTCGGGAACGGCTAGATATTTAAGTTTAGGAAATTGTCTTTTTAATCTTTGAATAAATTTTTTAAAAATAACATTAGCTTCAAATAGATCGGTAATATTATCTCTGAATGTTAGGGTGATAAAAGTTTGCATGTCTTGATTGCTGTTTATCAAGCGAGTAATTCTAGATCTGGTGCGACGGAGAGAAGAGTGTCGCATAACTTCCATTGCGAAATTACTTTCTTCGCTTTGCTCCATTTGTTTAATTACTTGCTCTTTAGTGCGACGTTTAACTTCTTTTGGTTTTTTCCATTTGGCCCGACTCTTAACCAGTCCCTCATATTTATAGAGCTCAACCTGATTGCCGGATATTATTAGTTTTTCTTGATAAATCATAATTTTTCAAGAGAGAATATAATTCATCAATTAATAAAGTATATTCTTGCTCATAAGCTCTGAGTTTATTAGCTAACATCTCAAAATCAGTTGAGTTGTCAGTTTTGGTTTGGTATTTAATGCCAAAACGTAATCTTTCCATTCTGGCTTTTAACCAGGTGATATAACCAAAGTCTGCTTTAATGTTTTTATAAATCATATATTTATTGCTGTTTTTTAATTTCACGGTCTGTTGTGTGCGTATAGTCAAGTTTATCTGTAAGGCACCGAATTAATAATAAAAGTCTTGTCTAAAATCTCATTTACCGCCCCAACTTGTTTTTCTTTTTTCGGCGAGCGGACAAGCCTCGCCGAAAAAAATAGAATAAACAATGTTTGGGGGCGGTCAGAAAAAGAGATTTTATAGAATAAAAGAAAAATAAATTGTCTATCTGTGGCCTCTCATTTTAGCGCCGGCTTTTCGCCTATCAAGGTAGTACCTTCGGCCTCCACCTATGACAGTCGCAAGCTATCAGTCGCTATGGCAGCTCGTGGCAAACCTAGATAATTTAAGACGACGTTATCTGGGCTTTTTATTTAAATTAGTCGTCAATTTAAAATTATGACTATTACAGTCAAATCAAATTGGACGGGTTCCGAGAGTACTTTTAATCTCGTTAAGAAACAAATTGCTGAACGTTGGGGTGAAGAAGAAGCTAATCGTTACGACCCCAAAGAAAATTGTCAGACGTTTAAGCAGTGGCTTAAAAACGGTTATACCGTTCGTAAGGGCGAGAAGGCTTTAAAGTCTTTTGTCGTTGTTGAGAAAAAAGACAAAGAAACCGGTAAAGTAATTGAGAAACGACCAAAAAGCATTAATCTTTTTTACGAGAAACAAGTTGAACCAAGCGTCGCTTAACAAACTAGAGGAGCTGATCCTTTCTGAGGATTGGCTCCTTTTTTTGTATAGCAATTTAACCCTTAGAAAATCCGCCTATCTCTTGCCAGGTGTCATATGATGAAGCTACCTTTTGGCTAAAGGTGAAAATGTTTGTGGAATAACAATACTTTTTTTCTTTATCGATTTCCTCGATATCATATTGGCGAATAATAAACAGTTTAAATATCTTTTTAATAATAAAAACATTATTAACCAATTCTCTGACGACGGTATCGATCCGTTTGACGTTTTGAACGGCACCCCAAATATTTAGACCGACAACCTTGCCCTGGCTATCCCGTTTAATATGTTTACGGTGTTGCTGAAACTTATATTGCAGTCGTTCCGGCAAGTCTTTCCATTTGCGAGAGTTAAAATATATTTGGCATTCATCAATTAAAACTTCACCACCTCGAATATCGATAAACTCATCGAGCTTTTCCCAGAAAATAATTTGGCCATAAACAGGTTGATATTTTTCTTCTAAAAATAATTTATTAAATAAATTTATTATTTTATACTTTAATGATTTTTCATAATCAGAAATTATTTTGTTTCTATCAATAAAGAAATTGGAATAAATATCCAGTCCGCTTAAAATAAACTTGCGAGCCAGTTTGGCGAGATAATAAGTTTTGCCCGTTCCAGGTTTCCCGGTGATAATATTAATCATATTATTTTCCGCCTCTGATATATCCAGCAATATAGTTGATGAACCTAAAAGAGAAATAAATCATTTCAATAAATATAACCAGACTCAATATTCCGAAGAAAGTAAAAACTGGGAATATCTTGTCGAAACTAACTAAATACGGAACAACAGTTGAGAAAGCTGAGATAAATTCGGTAGAATAGGTGGAATATTGGTTATCAGGTAAAAAATTAACAAAAAATGAGGCTATCGAATCAAACAGATTGGGAATGGCTTGAATGAGATTGGCTGGGTTAAACATGTCAAACAAGGCTTTTAAACCCTCTAGCGTATCACCAAAGAACCCAGCTTTAGCGGGTTGAATACTGACTAGCCCGATCGCTAGAATCGCCACTAAAGCGATAATATATATTTTATTGTGCTTTTTGTTATTCATAGTATTAAAGATTAGCCGTCTTCTCTAAATAATCTTTTAGTAAATATATTCCATAAATAAAATCCGAAAGAAATCCAAATACCAGCAATAAAGAGTGGTCTCATTCTACGCGCGAAATCAACAATAATAGAATTACTGAAATCAAATATCGGGATGTTTAAATCATATTGCTTGTTAGCTGAAATACTTTTCATTGTAAAAGTCAGTGGATTGGCTTGGGTAGAATTAGAATTAAGAAAAGAAGAAAGAGCGTCGGAAAAAGCAAAGACTTGAGCAAAAATTAATTTACCTTTCAGTTTGTCTTTAGTATTTTGCCACCAAATAAAATCAGGTTGCCCGGTTGGTCTTTCAGAGGCTGAGTAAGAAAGTGAAATAAATTGTTTTTGATATATGGTGCTACTGGTGGCGGATTTTAAAGAAACAATGAAATATTTAGTTGAAGTGGAAACATCAAAACCGCCAAACATAAAACCGGAACTAGTAGCCGTTAAATTATTTAACGTGGTGTTGGCCAGTGTTTGAAGAACTTGATAAGAAGAAGTGCAATTATTACAGATAATATATGGATTGGTTATTTCCGCTACATATAATTTAGTTGAGGTTGAAGTGAGCGGAATATTTAGCGGTCGAATAATAAACGGAGCGTTATATTGTGAGTAGGGTGTTATATTTTGGTCATAACTATATTCAAAACTCCAGGTAGTATTTGAGGCTAACGGAAATCGACAACCCAATAAATCGCAGGACCAGGGCACGGCGGTAAAATAGGGGTTAGTGCCATAACTAGTTTGCAGAACCGCTTTGATTAGATTTATAGTAATACAACTATTGGCTAAATTATCAGTCTTATCGATAACGCAAATCTGATTTTGATCCCAGGATGAAAAATTATATTGGCAGGAAAAAGTATTATTAACACAATCACAAGTTGGCTCGACTATGGGGAAAATAGTATTTTGTTGAAGAGCTAATTGAGAGGTACCGTTAGTTTTGCAAGCACCTTCAATTGTTATTGTTCTGTCGAATAAATTGCTTAATGTTTGATTGTTGGTTGGATTAGTTATCTCCACATCCGGCTTTTTCTTGAATTCCACAATTTGACTGCTCAAACTATAATTTGTGCCGGAAAAAGTATATTTATAGGAATAAGGATTATTAGCATTAACCGTCTGCATGCTTATCTCGGCATATCCCATTCGGGGATTAGCATAAAGGAAATGAGAGGCCGGGGAATGAGTGGTTGTATTTTGGGCAGCGTAGTTGCTAATCAAAAGCGAATTGATGGTAAATTGAGAAGTGGAATAATAATGGTACCAGGGGCTACCGGCGCTAGTAGTGCGACCTTGAGTAATGACAGCTGGAATAACATGAGTATTAACATTATCTATCGTGCGACATTGAACGTGATACCAATTCTGCGGTTGTGATCCGGTCAGAAGATAAGTGCCTTTCCGAGGGTTATATAAATAGAATAAACGGACTCTACCAGTCTGTGACCCATTTTGAACATTGGAAATCTCGGTCATATTATTTCCGTCATAGCGCAAATAATTATAGTTAGGATTTTCCCAGGCGGTAGAATAAGCGCAGACCAAAACAGAATTGACGGAAAAATTAGTTGGTACTGTAATTGAAACTGAAAAACTGGTAACGCTCTCGTTATAATGTTGCTCATCGGAAATACTAAAGCCGTTATAATCAATTGTGGCAGCTAGGGTCGTTTTACTAAAAGAAAATAGAGTCAGAGCAATAGCGGGAAGTATTAAATTCTTTAGCTTTGACATTTTCATAATTTCATTCGTTGAAAATAATAATGTAGGAGCCGAGTCTTTTTAATTTTTCTACGACTTCGGTTATCATTTTTAATTCTCTAATTTCATAAACTCCTAGTCCGTCGATGAATTTTATTTCATCTAAAAACTTTTTTCTGTCATTCAAGAAGTTTATTAAATAAATTCTTTCGTTCATTTTTAAATTTAATGTCATATATTTTTTGGTAATAATTTTAATTTGGAGTGTCGGGGGCTAGTTCCAAAGAACCAACCCCCTAACTCCGCTAACTAGCGACCAGACATGATTTTCTTGCTTAACTTCCAGACAAACAAAACGCCGAAAATGATCACACCAACGATGACAATATTGGCAATGTTGGCGGTGATAATGCCGGTAACGTTTTCTTTCAAGGTGGTAACCACGACTTGTGAAGTTGAAGCTACATCAGGGTCGACAGCGGCGAAAGCGTTGCGACCAAATGCCACGACACTACCGAAAATTGCCAAAGACATGGCGGAAATTTTAGTAGCGTTTGCTTTCACAAAACTTTGGATTTTAGTAAACATACTTTCGTGTTTTTAATTTTAATTTTTTCTAATGAATAACAATAATAAGCCGACCACCGTTCCCAAAATAATTCCCATCGTCAAACCAGCTACTACCGGCTCGAGTATCAAGCCGAAATTATCAATGTAGCAGGACAGATTGTTGATGATATTTTGCGAACACATATTCTTGTTATTTTGTCCGAAATAATTTGAATATAATCGTTGTTATGGTAAACACGGCTAAAGGCAAAATTAATGCCAGCCCTATGCCTCCAAACAAATTAATAATTATATTCTTCATATCCCTTCATTAGTTTTTAAAAATTAGAATCACAGCCACGAATAGAATCAAGCCCGCCAACAGCGCGACCATTAATGTTTGGAATTGAACGAGAAAATTAATCAGGTCCATTCCGGTATCGGTTAGCTGATAAATTGTCGTTGTGGCGGTGGTGGTCGAAATGATAATATCCATAAAGTTAGTTTTGGTTAGTTAACGGCTACCGGATCTTTCGGCACATAGACCGAGAGAAAAGCCTTGCGTTTTTGCTTATCGATAAAACAATAAGGATAAGCATTAACTTCGATTTCTATTCTTTCGCCGACCTTGCCGTATTTTCTATCTAACGGCACGTCAACGGATTGAGGATAAATGTCGCCGTTGGGCTCAATGAACAAAGTTCTTTTTTGACCGGCTGTCCCGTCTTTACGGGTGAAGCTTTCGGTCTTGTCATCTTTAATGATACCTTTGAGGTAAAACATAATTTTGATTTTTAACTTATGGTTTATTAGTTTTTGCGCCCTGACCTTTACGTGGCGATAACAGTCGTGGGCTCAAATAAAAAAGCCTCATATTGTTATGAGACTAGTTTATATTAATGAGTTTAGACCTAGTTCAGCTGAACGTTAGGTCTAAGCTTTTAAATTTTTGCCAGCGAATTAGAGGTATTTAGGATTTATTTTTAAATATGCCTTTTTACCGGAATTGAAGATTAAAAAGTTATCCACAACATTTTTAGTACTGTTAATTATTTTTTCATTTAATTTTTTACAAGTGTCATAATATTTATGCCAACCATTTTTATCGGCCTTGTATTCGAAGTCCGCAAAAACATCCTCGGCTATTTCCGAGAAGAAAAAACTATCATTTAAATTATCCTTATTATCTTTAAAAATATGCTTTAATATTTTATGAGCATTAGTATCTTGACCTCTTTGAACAATTAAAACTTTTTTACCGGCTATATATAAAATACTTTTTTTATCATCAAACCAAGTTTTATTGTCTTTATTTGATTCACCGGCGATAAATTGTTTCTTACCCATTTTTACAATCACGCAACCGCCGACAACTTTCATTGACAGGGCAAGGATGTCAGAGGCGTAATCATCGGATAAAATTTCTTTAACTTTATTTAAATATTTTTTATCATCACTGGATTTATATCTTTTCATTAAGGTATGAATTTCATCTAAATTTCCATAAAACCACCAGAACTTACAACTTAATCCTAATTTTTCGCAAGTTAAGTTATCCTCATCAGAAAGCTGATAGCAATCAAATTCCTTGCTGGCTTCGCCCAGCATTGAATCCAGCGCTTTTTTAGCCTCTTTATTTCTCGTAATAATCTCAACGAATTTAAAAATGGAAATCGCTCTTTGAAAAACCGTGTCAGTGGCGGAAAAAGCATTGGCGGTTTTGGCCAATTTAATTTTTAATTCTTTGAGTGAGGCTTGCATACGTTTGAATTTAAAAAATACGCTCGCCTGATTAAGTGCGGGCGTATTAACTTTGTAAATTATATTAAGTTGCTATTGTTTCAAATCCCTAATAATTTTGATGACAATGCCTCTAATTTCTACCTGTTTGCGATATATCGGGCTAAAGGCTGGATTGGCCGGTTGAAGTCTTATTTGACCTTTTTTTTTGTAGTATTTCTTCAACGTGGCCTCGTTGTCGTCGATGATCGCCACAGCGGTATCTCCGTCATCAGCCCACTCTTGTTTTTTAACTATCAGAAAATCACCGTCAAATATACCGTCTCCAATCATAGAGTTGCCTTTAGCTTTCAGGGCATAAAGTTCACCCTCCTGAAAACGTCTATCTTTAGCAACTTCAATGACAGTATCCGGTATTTCTATCGCCTCAATTGGCTGTCCGCAAGTAATTGTGCCAACCAGAGGAATTTCAAACATGTTAGTGGCCTTGGTTTTGACTAATTGAATGCTACGAGAGACACCTTTGACCCGTTTCAATAATCCGGCTTTAATTAGACGGCTAATATAGCCGTGGGCCGTTGATATGGTGTTTATTTTGGCCTTATCCCGTATTTCAAAGAGAGAAGGGGCATAGCCATATTTGCTGATATATTGGGCTATATAGTCATATATCAGCTTTTGTTTCTTAGTTATTGCGAGCATAAATATTTTATTATTTCTTTAGAATTATTTTATCTTTTCCTCATGTCAATAGTATATACGAAACCAAAGCGAAGGGCAAGGGGATAAGTTAATGTTTGTTTAAACTCTATATTTTTTAATCTGGTCTATTGCCGGGGGGGGGCAATACTGCTATAATATAAGTATTAGAATTTACTCTTTCCATTTTTTAATTCTTTATGTTTAAACATAAATCTAAAAAAGCCTTCACCCTCATTGAACTTCTGGTCGTGATTGCCATCATTGGTCTTTTAGCGACTGTTTCAGTTATTGCTCTAAACAATGCCAGGTCTAAATCTCGTGACGCTAAAAGAGTTAGTGAGATTAAACAAATCCAAACGGCCCTAGAATTATATTATAACGATCAGAATAGATATCCTTTGACGGCTGAATTTATTAGCGGCGGAGAAATATTTTCCACCTCTTCCTATGGTACTACTACCTATCTGGCTCATATCCCAGGAGCTCCTACTCCAGCTGATGGAGCGTGTTCAGACTCTGAAAATCTCTTCACCTATACCTCAAATGACGGCTCTTCTTACTCTCTAACCTTCTGTCTCGGAGTTAATACTGGCACTCTAACCGCCGGAGTCAATAATGCTAACCCCTACGGTATTGCCTATCTCAATCCTGGCTCAGAAGATGCTGGCTGTCCAACTTGTGAGGAATGCGTAGCAACTAGTACCCCAGAAGAGTGCGTTGCGACAAGCACTCCGAGTTGTTCTTGTAATAATGTCAGTTTGCCTTGTTGCGAACTGTGCGGTCCCTCGTCTGTTTGCCAAGGTAGCACCTATTGCGGTCAGAACTCCAATTGTCCTTCGGGCCAAGCTTGTAGCGGTGGAACTTGTATTGATTTTCTCTGCGGCACTAGTCAAGTCACGGTTACGACCCTGGGAAATTATACTTGTGGAGTTAACGATCGCTGTGTCTATGACACGGTTTCAATCAATGGCCGATGTTGGTTAAAACAGAATATGAATATTGGCACTAGAGTTAATGGTGCTGGTAACCAGTCCAATAATAGTTCTCTAGAAAAATACTGTTACAGCGATAGTCTTGCTAACTGCACTACTTATGGAGGTCTATATCAATGGGATGAAGCCATGCAATATTCTGAAACGGCTAGTGCTCAAGGTATTTGCCCAACCGGTTGGCATATCCCGACCGATACTGAACAGAATGCTTTAGATCAATATTTAAATGATACCACCTGTAATGCTTCCAGGTCCGGAACTTGGGATTGCTCTGCTGCTGGAGGCAAATTGAAAGAAACCGGCACCTCCCACTGGGCTAGTCCTAATACCGGCGCCACTAATGCTTTTAGCTTTACCGCTCTACCAGCCGGCTACCGCAGTACCAATGGGTCTTTCGACGGTCAGGGGTCGTACGCTTACTTTTGGTCTTCATCTATTAGTGGGTCGGGTGCTTGGTATCGGTACTTGAATTCTGGTTACTCGACTGTCTACCGCAACCCTGGTGGTCGGGCCTACGGCTTTTCGGTGCGTTGCCTTAAAGACTAGTCTGTCTGCTTGTTAGCAGACAGGTAATTCGACTATTTTGACTATTGTGACTATTTTTTCGTCTCGCTTTAAGTGAGACGAAATTAATTAAATTTTTGTATGGCTACTTATGATAATCTGCCGGTGTATAAAGCCAGTTATGACTTGTTGTTGGAGATATTCATTTTCAGTAAAAATATGGACAAGGAATACAAATATACTATTGGAGAAAATTTGAAAAAAGAAACTACAGATTTGATAACCAATATTTATCGCGCCAATTGTAACCAGAACAAAAGAGAATTAATCCAGAAAGCTCGTGAAAATACCGAAGTCGTCAGATTGTATCTTCGTTTAACTAAGGATTTGAAACAGATAGCCTTGCCAAAGTTTGTAGCTATTAATGAAATTATTGAATCAGTTTCCAAACAATTAAATTTATGGCAAAACGCCATGAAATAATAATGGGCCAGAGTCGTCATCGGCTACGGTCATGGCGAGTGCGCCTCACTAGTCTAATAATCCCCTAGAAAACAATTTTTCTAGGAATGAATTATTTTTAAAATAGTTATTTCAATTGGCTTTGATTTTTTAAGCCCAGCCAGTTAAAAAAGATTAGCGATTATTATAAAAGAGCCGGCAACCGCAATACCAATGGGTCTTTCAACAATCAGGGGACGAACGCTAACTTTTGGTCTTCATCTATTAGTGGGTCGAGTGCTTGGAATCGGAACTTGAATTCTGGTAACTCGACTGTCAACCGCAACCCTAATGATCAGGCCAACGGCTTTTCGGTGCGTTGCCTTTAAGACTAGTTAAAAGGAGTCATTTATTTGGCTTCTTTTGTTTTAGCCAATATTATTTTATGTCAGACAAACTTTTAACTGATCTTTTTCAGGCCTATTATGATGCCCGGCTTTATAAAAGAAATACGATCAGCGCTCTCAATTTTGAAATTAATTTAGAGCATAATTTAATAGAATTATGCCAAGAGCTGAAAAATGGTACTTACAAAATTAGCCCCAGCCTAGCCTTTATAATTTTTGATCCGGTGCAGAGAGAAATTATAGCCTCTCCTTTTAGAGACAGAGTCGTTCACCACTTGGTTTTCAATTATATTAACCCAACTCTAGAAAAATTATTTATTAATGACAGTTATAGTTGTCGTTATGGCAAAGGCACTAGTTATGGAATTAATAGGATATCACATTTTATTCGTTCCAGTTCGCATAATTATCATCAAGATAGCTATATTCTTAAATTAGATATTTCCGGCTATTTTATGAGTATTAATCAGGAAAAGCTCTATGTTAGAGTAAAAAAATATTTATTAAGAAATGGTGATAATTACCCTTTTGATTTAAAATTGATTTTGGCCTTATTAAAAAAGATTATTTTCCATGATTATGTTAAGGACTGTATTATTAGGGGCGGAAATGCTAATTGGCAAAAATTACCGCGAAATAAAAGTCTATTTTTTACGCCCCCGGGCTTTGGCTTGCCTATTGGTAATTTAACCTCACAGTTATTTAGCAATGTCTATCTTAATGATTTTGATCATTTCATTAAACGGACTTTAAAATTTAAGTATTATGGCCGTTATGTTGATGACTTTATAATTGTTGATAACAACAAAGAACGATTGCGAGCGGCGATGGTTATAATTGCGGGGTATTTAGCCGCTAATTTAGATTTAAGGCTTCATCCTAAAAAGATATATTTGCAACATTATACCAAGGGGGTTAACTTTTTAGGTGCGATTATCAAGCCTCAAAGAATTTATATTAGAAATCGAACTAAAAACAATTTTTGTCGAGCTATAGCTAAAATTAATGATGTTTTTAGGAGTGCGGAGATTGATAGGTCAAAACTGCTGAAAATTTTAGCTAGCGTCAACTCTTACCTGGGAATGATGGGGCAGTATCAAACCTATTATTTGCGCCAAATGATATTAACATCTAAATTAGATCTAATTTTTTGGAAGTTTTTTAAGTTGGCAGACGGTAAAGACAAATATAAAAAGGTTATTCTGAAAAAGTTTGTGAGAAAATCTTTGCTTGAACAAGGTCGGAGCGGTCAGAAAAATATTTGACATTTTTGTATTTTAATGATATACTACTTTAGTATGTCTAAATATTGGATATCACCCAATTCTGCCGGGAAGTGCAGACAGTAATTTAACAAAAAACAACTGTAGAAATGGAAAAAAGTAGCCAACATCCCAGTTTTGGACAAGGTCTGGAACTAGCGATTATCATTGAAAAAGCAATTAACAATGCTGTTAAAAAGTATAATTCTAATGCTCAGAAAGTTCAGGAATTAATTGAAAAGCCAGGAGCTATCTTTAAATTTTTCGAAGAGCTATTAGCCGATAAAATTGAGACTAAGTCTTCAATTTTAAAATTAATTTCCGGCGGAGAAAAGATAATGATTGAAGTTTCCGATGGCAAGGCAACTATTGCCAATGCAGCGAACACTTTTAAATCGTATCTTGATAGCGATTTTAAAGATCGGGGATTAGATACTCCAGGATTAGAAACCCCTGAAATATTAGTGGATATCCACGAGATTATTGAGGATGCAAATTTTTCTCAGATTTTTACCGGATTAAATCCCGATTTGGATAAATTGGTATTGACTCAGGCTCAGATTATAAGATTTTGCGAAAAACATCCTACCTGGCTTCGCCAAGAAGAAAATGCAACTCTGTTTTTAACTAAAGTTAATGGTGAATATTTTGTGGTCTACGTCAACGTGTACTCTGATGGTCTGAGCGTCGCTGTCGATCGCTTCGAGGATGACTATGTTTGGCATGCTGAGTATCGTCATCGTTTGGTGGCCCCGCAACTTATTTCTTAGACCATTTAACACTCTGATCTTTGACTCTTGTCCCCTTGGATTCTTGAAACTTAAAGTTTCTTGAATTCCGGGGGATTTTTTTGTATAATGAAAGTGCTGTTTTGAATAGTCTGTTGATTACGGTTAATGGGCCAAGACAGTTTGAAGATATTTTTGAGAGTTTAAGCGGTTAAGGCTGCTTGAATAGAGGAAATATTTTTAAATGATACATTATAAGTTGGTATAGAGTGCTGGTGGACTTTTATGTCTCAAATAATATTCAGTTGCTTCTTTCTTGAGAGTCAGGGGCGACAGTGAGCCGGAAGGCGCTTTATACATTTTTGTGGTCAACGTCAACGTGAACTCTGATGGTCTGAACGTCAATGTCAATCGCTTCGAGAATGACAATGTTTGGAATGCTGAGTATCGTCATCGTTTGGTGGCCCCGCAGCTCATAGCTTTCTCCCTCGGTTATCCGGGGGAGTTTTGTTTTCTAAGCCTTTTTTCCAGCCTCCTAGCATTCGTCCTATTTCATTTAAGTCTTCAGACAATGTTGAATATTTGGTATTAGAAATGCACTTATTTTCCCAGGCTAATTGTAAAAAAAATTTAAGGCTATCTAGTTTTAAAATAGCTAACGATAATTGGGTTGATTTTCTTTCGCCGGAGAGATAAGCTGTGATGAAAGTATTTTCTAGGAGAGACAGAAAACAACCTTCAATCTTTCCGCCTAAATTATAACGATAGACTTTGGGAAAATCAGCCAGAGCCTGAAACCAAAGGCTATAAGCATTTTTGGCTTTACTGAGCACTATCGGCGGATGAGAAGATGTACTCATAAATTTTAAAATGAGAAAATTTACTAAACTTTATAATAATATTGTCACTGTTCCTAATCTGCTTCGGGCTTGGGCGGAATTTTTATCCGGCAAGAAAAAGCGGCGAGACGTAATTGATTTTCAGAGCCAATTAATGGACAATATTTTTAGTTTGCAATTTGACCTGAAAACTAAGAGTTATCAGCATGGTGGCTATCAGGCTTTTAAAATTTCTGATCCTAAGCCCCGAGAAATACATAAGGCCAATGTTCGAGATCGTTTGCTTCATCATTTGCTTTATCAGGAAACCTATTTTTATTTTGATCAAAAATTTATTTATGATTCTTATTCTTGTCGTTTTGATAAAGGCACTTATCGCGCTTTGAATCGTTTGGTGAAATTTGCCGACCAAGTGACTAAAAATCATCAGCAGACAGTTTGGGTATTGAAATGCGATATTAGAAAATTTTTTGCCAGTATTGATCACCAAATCTTAAAGGATATTTTGGCTAAATATATTACTGATCATGACTTGTTATGGTTGTTTGGGCAGGTAATTGATAGTTTTAATACTTTAGGCAGGGTGGGCGTTGGTTTGCCCTTGGGGAATTTAACCTCTCAATTATTGGTTAATATTTATATGAATGAATTTGATCAATTTGTTAAACGGGGTTTAAAGATTAAGTATTATATCCGCTACGCTGATGATTTTGTTTTTTTAAGTGAGAATAGGAAACTTCTGGAAAATCTGAGACCCCAATTAGATGACTTTTTAAATAAACAGCTAAAACTATATTTGCATCCCAAGAAGGTTTTTTTGACAACTCTGGCTAGCGGGGTTGATTTCTTGGGTTGGACTCAATTTGAAGATTATCGAGTGCTCAGAACGACGACTAAGCATCGGATGTTGAAAAATATCAGGGGAGATAATGAGCAATCGGTTATAGCGGCCTATCGAGGCTTGTTAAAACATGGCAATGCTTATAAATTAAGTGCCAAGGTTAATTTGGCTAATACTGGAATATAGCATTTTTTGGCAAGTTTGGCAATAGCGAATAATCTAAAAATTATTGACATAAAATAAGTTTTATGATACAATAGATTAATGCTCAATATCCTACCCACAATAGTGAAGCC
>Ga0265297_10005704_pt1 | contig 18698 bp, 17 predicted proteins | sample Munlanlwell13791_FD_192502 | JGI IMG/M metagenome (GOLD analysis project Ga0265297, IMG submission 192502) | Leachate microbial communities from a municipal landfill in Southern Ontario, Canada - Leachate well 137-91 | ecosystem: Engineered > Solid waste > Landfill > Unclassified | place...
TCTAAAATAGTGCCGTCTGATGCGAGAAAAAAAGTTGACTCCCCAATCGTTGCGGTAAATTGAATTGGGCTTTCTTTAAGTTGTACGTGAATTATTTTTTGGGAGTAAATTTTGTCTACATGAACTTCGGTAAGTCCAAATCGGTCGACTAACTTTTTTTCGAGATTGTTTGTTCGCAGTGCGTATATGTTTTTCTTTGGAATAAGTAGTAAATAAGATCCAGACAATTGTTCATTTATTGTTTGAACAAGCGTTTCATCTGATATGCGGACATTCCCGGTAAAGACAGCAATGTGAACGTAATTGTCCGAGTTTCTGTAAAAAATGAGTGCCAGTAATATATATGCAATACAAGCAACACAAAATACTCCCCCGCTTATGTAGCCAACTATTTTACCGTAATACATTTTTGGTTTGGGAAAGTATGGATTGGTATGTTTCGGAAGTAGTTCCTGTTGGTTCTCAAATGAGCTCATACGATTTTTCGATCCAAATAAGGATTGATTCGCGTAGTAATTTCGTAATTGATCGTGCCACTTTGTGTCGCGAGGATATCCGTGCCTATATATGAGCGATGCGAGTGTCCGATAAGCGTCACTTCATCAAATTCTTTTGCAGACGGAATTTTACTTAAATCCACCATAAGCATGTTCATGCAAATTCGACCTCTTATGGCCGCTTTTTTTCCAGAGATGAGTACATACCCTTTGTTAGACAAATTTCTCGGAAAGCCATCTGCATACCCAACTGGCACAATTCCGATTCGGGTAGCCTTTTTTGTCCTATATGACCTATTGTAGCCGATAGTGGCCCCTTTTGGCACTTTTTTAACCTGAATAAGACGTGTTTTCCACTCAAGTACCGGTTTTAGCGGTTTAAACCCCCCAGGAAGCCCCGAAAGGCCATAAAGATGGATTCCAAGCCGTACAGCCTCAAAATGAGTCCCTGGGTCTTTTGTAAGCGCTGCACTGCATGCAATGTGTCTAATTGTCTTATTGAGCCCTAATGATGAGATAATGGTTTGTGATGTTTCTTGGAACTGGTCTCGTTGTTTGCCAGTAAATAAGCTTTTGGGTTTTTCTGCTTCGGCAAAATGACTATAAATTCCAACTACATGAAGAAAAGGAGTGGATCGCAAGGCGCTTATTAATTTCGGAATTTCATGGGTGCGAAATCCAATCCGTGTAGTTCCTGTGTCTAGTTTTATGTGTACCTTTACAGGTTTTTGGAGTTTTTGGAAAATTTTCAGTGTTGCAAAATTGTATATTGGTAGTTCCACTCTGTTTTTTATTAGTTTTAAAAGGTGGTTTTTGTTAAGTGTCGCAAAATAACTTAATGTAATTATTTTTTTCTTCGTAAGCGATCGTGCAAAAAACGCTTCTTCGGTCCCGGCAAAACAAAAACCATCAACATATCGCGCAGATAAGGAAATAATTTCTTTTAAACCATGACCGTATGCGTTTGATTTGATAACCGCATAGAGCTTGGTTTTTGGTAAAAGCAGCTTACGCGCTGCTTTAACATTGTAAACTAAATTTCGTCGAGATAACTCAACCCAAGAATGATGATAGGTCATGGTCTAGTGTGGGAAAAATGCCTTTAATACTTTGGGAATAGTAAAGTCCCCTTCTTTCGTTTGATAGTTTTCTAAGATCGCAATAATTATTCTTTGCATTGCAAAAGCCGTTCCATTCACTGTATGGACAAACTCTTTCTTGTTGTGGTTGTTCGTGTATCTCGCGTTTAATCTCCGTGCCTGAAAGTCTGTGCAGTTTGATGTTGAGTGTGTTTCGCGATATTGTCCTTTTCCGCCATTTTGACCAGGAAAAAAAGATTCAATATCAAAAGTACGCGAAGATGGAAGGCCTAAATCCCCTATTGCGAGATCAACGACTCGATATGGAACGTCCAAAGCTTTCATCAACTCTTCTTGAAGCGTAAGGAAAAATTGGTGTTCCAGTTCAGATTGCCCTGGTGTAGTTACCGAAAACATCTCAACTTTTTCAAATTGGTGTAACCGGAAAATTCCTTTTGTGTCCTTTCCGTAACTCCCCGCTTCACGGCGGTAACAAGGGGTAAATGTCACATATCTTTTTGGCAACTCTTTCTGCGTGAAAACGTTATTCATACACATGCCTCCAAGTGATTGTTCGCCGGTACCAGCCAACACAAAAGAAGTTTCTTTTTCGGTAGGATTTTGCAAATGAAAAACCTCTTGCTCCCCTGCCTGATCTAGATATCCCATAGCGAGCATAGTTTCTTTTTTTAAAATGGTCGGCGGGAACACCAACTCAAAACCTTTTTCACATAAAGTTAAAATTGCGTACTGAAGAAGAGCAAATTCAAGTTTTGCTACCTTACCTTTCATATAGGCAAACCTCGCACCAGAACTTTGAGCTGCCTCTTGCAAGCCTATCATTATGGGGATATCTTTTAAAGAAAGATAATCATGTGGGGTGAATTCAAACAATCGTTTTGTTCCACACTCTCGAAGTACGACATTATCCTTTTCATTTTTTCCATTCGGGGCTTTATCCGATGGAATATTTGGAATCGAAGAAAGCAAATTTTCTAACTGAATTTTTTTTTCACTTTCAGTTTTTTTGGCGCTTTCTAATTGTTCTTTTAATGCCTTTACCTCTTTTCTTGCCCGCGGGTCATGCTGAGCTTTTTTTGAAAGTTCATTTCTGGTCGTTAAAAGTTGATCAAGGTTACATTTTTCATGTCTCCATTGTTCATCAGCACGAAGGACCTTTTTAATAATTTCCGGCGAAACACGGCGTGAAAGCCTATCCGCAATTTCTTTTGGATTTTTTCTTAGTAAAGCAATATCAATCATATGTTTTGCAATTATATGTTATTGCCGGGTACGTTTTATCTTTAAAGGCAAAATATATCGTGTGATAAGGAAATAGTATCCAACAAAAAAGCTAATGATAAAAAATTCAAAAGGCATAAAGATCATGAAATGAATTGGGGCGCGCAACAAAAGAAGAAGCATCATGACAGCTGTTGCTATCATGAGAATAAAATAAAGTAGCTGAAAAATTGTAGCTTCGTGGTATGAAAAATGGCGTGGTTCTTTTCTGTCAACGACAAAAAAACTTGCGACAAGAAGAACAAAATTGCCTGAAATAAGAACCCACTGTCCAGCCGAGAGAAGTAACGGTAAAAATTCATTTTGTGTTTGTAGAACAAATAACGCGTTAAAGAGGACTAACGCAAGAAACAGATAACTTAAAAAAGAGTGTTTCATTTTAAGATTTATTCCTTAACGTCGGAAATAAAATTACTTCTTTGATATTGCTTGTGTCCGTAATAATTTGCATACATCTATCAATACCGATTCCTACCCCAGCTGTTGGGGGAAGACCATATTCCAACGATTCGACATATGCATTGTCTGTGTATTGAGCCTCTTCATCTCCCTGCGATCGTAATTTTTCTTGTTCGGTAAAACGAATATTCTGTTCGATTGGATCATTAAGTTCAGAAAATCCATTAAGTATTTCCATGCCTTCAATGAGAAGTTGGAAACGCTCCACCACGTGCCCATCGGCAGTGTCTTTTTTCGCGAGAGGTGAAAGTGCAAGTGGATGGTGCGTAATGAATAATGGTTCGTGAATATGTGGACGCGCGTATTTTTTAAATAGTTCATCCACTATCTTACCTTCCCCCCAGGATTTTTCAATTTTTACTCCGATTTTTTGTGCTGCCGTTGATAAAGATTTCTTATCCGTAAGTTTTGTGATATCTATCTTCGTATATTGGAGCACAACCTCTGCAAAAGTTTTTCTTGGATATGGAGGTGTAAAATCTATCATGCGACCCTGGTAGGGAATTTTTTTTGAGCCAAGTGTTTTTTGAATCGAAGCAGACAGTAATTTTTCAGTAAATGATATAAGTTGTTCAAAATCGAAGTACGCGACATATAACTCTATTTGCGTAAACTCAGGATTGTGTTGTGTATCGATGCCTTCATTCCTAAAACAGCGAGCGATTTCAAATACCCGAGGCATCCCGCCAACAATGAGCCGTTTTAGATAAAGTTCAGGAGCAATTCGTAAATACATGTCCTGATCAAGTGCGTTATGGTGAGTGACAAACGGCCGAGCGGTGGCTCCCCCAGGTATGGGTTGCAGCACTGGAGTCTCTACTTCAATACAATCATGTGAAAGTAAGTATTCGCGAAGTGATTGAATAAATACATTTCGTTTTATAAAAAAAGATTTAACTTCTTTATTTGCCAAGAGATCTAGTTCCCGTTTTCTAAATCTTGTTTCTACATCTTGAAGCCCATGCCATTTTTCGGGGAGCGGTCGTAAAGATTTTGCGAGGAGTTGCACTTTGGTAACAAGGAGGCTTTGTTCCCCTCTTTTTGTTTTTGTGCATGTGCCCTGCGCAGCTATAAAATCTCCAACGTCAACTAGATCGCGCAAAAGCTTGAATTGATCGTGAGAAAGCACTTCATTCTTAATATATAATTGAATTTTTGCATCAGTATCTTCAATGTCTATAAAAAGTAAAGCGCCGTGTTCTCGCTTTGAACGGATGCGTCCTCTTACGCCAATTATTTGCTGATCCTTTTCAAAATCGGAAAAACCATTGATCACCTTACTCACTTCAAGTGTAGTAAAGTCAATCCTTGCGGGGTAAGGATTAACCCCTAGTTTTCTTAGAGCAGATAAACGCTTTAGTCTGTCTTTTCGTTCGTTGTGAGTTACTGTATTTTCCATGTAGATGTATTATAATGAATTTTGACTAATTTTTCAATATAAAAAAACCAAAAAATGTTTTGGTGGGAATTCGCACAATCGTCTATAATATCCCCTCTATGGTAAAAACCTGAGGTCCTTTAGGTGTGTTTACTTCTACGACGTCCCCCTTTTTTTTACCTAAAAAAACTTTTCCTAAAGGCGATTCATTTGAAATTTTTCCTTGAAGTGGATCAGCTTCGTTAATACCCACAATATGATAAGTAAACTTTTTCTTATCCTGAAGTGCGACAACGGTCGATCCTAATTGAATGGTGCCTAGATTTTTCGACGGTTTTGACACGACACGAGCGTTGTTTAATAAGGCTTCTATTTCCACTATTCTTCCTTCGGCAAACGCCTGGTCATTTTTTGCTTCATGATATTCAGCATTCTCTGAAAGATCACCCAATTCTTTTGCTTCCTGGATTCGATCAGCTATGTCTTTGCGTTTTTCCCGCAAAACCTCTAGCTCCTGGAGGAGTTTTTTATGTCCTTCTGGCGTGAGTACAGTTTCCTGTGGCATGAAAGTAAATTTATTGGATAACGAAGTGAAGAATGCTGGAAAACGTGGATACTGTCAAGCGCAGGAGTTATCCACACCCTGGAATTATTGCGCTCGATTTGTAAACCACCAATTAAGCGCGTTTTTTGCTATGGGTGCTGCGGTAGTGCTTCCCTCTCCACCTTCTTCAATCAGTATAGTCAATGCAATTTTTGGATTCTCATATGGAGCAAACGCCGTAAACCAGGCGTGGGTTTTCCCATCAACTCCAAACTCGGCAGTTCCTGTTTTTGCTGCTACTTCAATAGGTAAAGACTGCAAAGATTTTGCACTTCCAGATATAACCGTTTCCCTCATTCCGGCGCGGACAACCGCAAGATTTGTATCATCTACAACTTGAGAGTGAATAATAATCGGATCGACCTCGTTGCCAGCGATTTTTTTTACGAGATGCGGTGTATATAACGTACCACCGTTTGCAATTGTTGCGATATAAGAATTTACTTGAAGTGGCGTGACAAGCAAGTCACCTTGACCAATCGCAAGATGGTATGTATCACCAATGTACCATTTTTCACCTTTTGTCTTTTCTTTCCACTCTTTTGTCGGAATGAATCCAGTGGTCTCGCCAGGAATGTCGATTCCTAATTTAGCATTTAAACCGAACCGTTCGGCGTATTCTCGAATTTTGTCCAAACCCAAACCTTGTATATCTTGATATCCACCCCCTATCGCATAGAAAAAAGTGTTCACTGATTGGGCGATAGCTTTTGTGACGTTGGTAACCCCATGACCACCTGCTTTCCAATCTGGAAAATTCCACTGTCCAATTTGTATACCCCCAGTACTTACTACAGTTGATTGTGGGTTGATGATGCCCTCTTGTAAAGCAGCAGATGCAATCAATGGTTTTATGGTTGAGCCCGAAGGGTATTCTCCTGATATTGGTTTATTAAAGAGTGGTTTTTGGGGATCTTCAATAAGCGCGGTGTACGCGTCCTGAGAAATTCCTTTAGAAAATAAATTATTATCATATGACGGCCAACTTACCAAAGCAAGAATCTCCCCTGTATTTGGATCCTGTGCTATTGCTGATGCTCCAGGACTTTTGATTGCGTTTGCCGCTTTACCTAGTTCATCGTAAAGATATTTTTGAAAATCTGAATCAATCGAAAGCACAATGTTGTCTCCAGGTATTGAGTCTTCAGAAGCGACAATCCTTGAAACATGCCCATACGCATTAACCTCAATTCGTTGTTGCCCATTTTGTCCTTTTAGATCATTTTCAAAAGAGAGTTCTACGCCGGTCTTCCCTATTGGATCGCTGTATGCGTATCTTGAATCAGTTTTTAGTTGTTCCCATTCGGGGTCGGTTATTTTTCCTGCATATCCAATAATATTTGCAACATATTGTCCAAGTGGGTATTCGCGGGAAATTCTTGGGGTAAGATAAATACCTGGTAAATCATTCTCATGGACCGAAATCAAAATTGCTTGATCATGTGAAACGTGATCTACGAGAGGCAACGGCTCAATGTTTGAGGTCTTTTGTAATTCCTGAAGCCTTTGTTGTAATTCCTCAAGCGACACGCCAGTGAGCTCAGAAACAAGTGAAAGTACACCTTGTTTCTCTTGGTTACTTTCTGGGAGATCATTGATTGTTACAAAAACTCCGACATCAGCATTATTCGCAGTTAGAGCAATATTATTTCGATCATAAATGACGCCTCGAGGGGCTTGCTGGGAAACAACGCGAATTCTATTATTATCAGCCATTTTTTTGTATGTGTCTGCATGACTTTGAAGAGAAAAAAGTCGGACAAAAAGTATAAGCAGAGTTAACAAACAGGCGCTTGATATAATAAAAAGACGTTTCGAAACAAAAGGGTTTTTGCTTGTTGATGATTGGGAGGGAGGGATTGGAACCCAATCTTGATGCGTAATTGAAGTACGATGTTTAATATGAACATTTGAACCTAAATCGAATGGATCTTTTTTTCGACGACGTACCATATTAATGTACGATATACGGTTTCAATTTATAGGATTTTCGTATTGATAACAATTTATACAACAAACTGATGATTAATCCGTTGATGAAAGCGCAGACACAAACCCAAAAAAAGAAAGAAAAAGAAAAAAATTGAGTATGCAGAGTGTCTGATATAACGTAAGAGAAGTATTCAATTATCTCCAGCATGAAACAAAAGAAAAGAGTTGAAAAAAGAGTCAGTGAAAATAATGGGAGCAAAGATTTTTGAGACAGTACCGATTTTATAAGTAAAGAGCCAAGGGCAACAAGTAGTATTAAAAGCATGATATGCGCCCCAAAAAAAAGTGGGTTAAAAAGATCTAACAAGAATCCAGAGAGAAGGGCGTGAACAAACGCAAAGCGTACCCCAAAGAATACCAAGTAAAGTAAAAGAAGTATAAGAGGCAATGCTATCAACGTTTGATTGCTTATGGTTTGTATGGCACCAATTTGAAAAAGAGTTACAAGTAGCGTTAGTGCAATATAGAAAATATGTTTATAAATTTTCATCTACTGGTACGATTACTGATATAGTTTCAACACGATCTAACTGAATAGGACTTACTACTTTAGCATCCTGAAATACACTCCCCTCTTTTTTATTCACGTCAGTTATGGTTCCTATAAGAAGATTTGGTGGTATTTTTGGATCTAACGCAGAAGTGACAACGGTTTGTTGGGCTTTGACTAGGTCATTTTGGGGGATTAATTGCATTGATAGTGCCAAACCAAATTCTCCTTTAATTACCCCAGGTGATGAAGAATCATTCTGAATTTTTGCTGCGATATTCTGTGAAGAATCTGTAATAAGTAAAACATACGAGGATCGTGCTTGAACGCTATCAACTGTTCCAATGATAATTCCGTTTTCTGTAATAGTCGCCGCCCCTTTTATAACGCCCTGGTCTTCGCCTTTATCGATAATGAGAATTTTTTTTTCACTGCTTAACTTACCGATAACATGAGCAGTAATTCCTCGCGAATTGATTAAGCTCAGGAATTCCTGCATTCGTTGAGTAATAACGGATTCTTCCTGCAAAGCGCGTAACGCGCTATTTTCTTGTAAAAGTTTTTCATTTTCCAATTGGAGTTTTTCATTCTCTGATAGTAAATCCTTTTTTTCTTGAAATGGGCGTGGCAATTGATGAAGCCATTGTCCTATGGAATAGCTTATACGAACAACTGGCGTCGCGATATACTCGAAAGGTCTAAAAAAAGAATTGCGAACGGAACTATATCCAAAAACTACGATACTAATAACCGCTGTAGTTAAAATTAACCAAAATTTTGTTGGCTTCCGGGTGTTTTGTTGCATCTTATCTCTTGAGTAGTTCTTCTTTTGTCCCCGACAAAAGAATAGATTTTAAATTTTCAAAATCATCAAGAATAATTCCAATACCTCTTACCACCGTAGTTAATGGATCGTCCGCGATATGCACAGGAACCTTAATCTCTTGGGAAATCGCTCTATCGAGTCCACGGAGCATGGCTCCGCCACCAGTGAGCATGATACCTCTTTCGTATATATCGGCAACAAGTTCAGGTGGAGTTGATTCGATGGTGTCTCGAATAGTATCGATTATTGTACGCAAAGATCTGGAAAGGGCTAAGAAAATATGATTGCTTGTAATTGTGATTTCTTTGGGCAATCCAGTGATTAAATCTCGTCCACGAATTTTAGTCTCATGAGCTTCCTTGAGTTCTTCTGCAGAGCCAATGTGGATTTTTAAGTCCTCAGCTGTTCTGTCTCCGAGAAGTAGATTAAAATGTTCGCGAACGTATTGAATAATATTTTTGTCTAACTCGTTTCCTGCGATGAGAAGTGATTTCCAATTTACAACGCCACCGAGAGACAATACAGCAATTTGTGTAATACCACCTCCTAGGTTGACGACGATATTTCCTGATGCATCCTGAATCGGTAAACGAGCGCCAATTGCAGCCGCCATTGGCTGTTCGACAAGAAAGATTTCTCGTGCGCCTGCGTGGAGTGTTGCATCTTCAACGGCTTTACGTTCGACCTCGGTTAATCCTAGTGGGACACTAATAATAATCCGTGGTCGTGGCATAATGGAAAGTACCTCCTCGTGCACTTTGTCAATAAAGTATTTTAGCATTCGTTCTGTTACTTCAAAATCCGAAATCACACCATTCTCGATTGGCTTTGCTGCAATAATATGTAGCGGGGTTTTACCTACCATTTGCCGCGCATCCTCTCCTACTGCAACAATAGTATCCGTTCTTGTGTTGATTGCGACAACGGATGGTTCGTTAATGACAATACCATTATCCTTCACATACACAGATGTATTCGATGTGCCAAGATCGATTGCCATATCACGAGAAAATTTTCCGAAAAGTGAACTAAACATAATTAAAAAAGACTATTTATTTTATCTATTTGAAAAATATCACGGATGGTTATAAACCCAATCAGGAGTAAAATCACAATAAATCCCACGTTGTGAATAATCGCTTCGGTCCGTTGATTAACTGGGCCTCCTTTTAGCTTCTCAAGGACAAGAAAAAGGATTCGTCCCCCATCTAGTGCTGGTATTGGTAAAACGTTGACGATTGCCAAATTTAAAGAAATTAGTGCGACAAATTGTAGTAAATAAATAAATCCAAGCGCGACAAATTTGCCAGTAATAACAGCTACCCCAATGGGACCAACAAGATCGCCATTTACCGGCTGATGAGACACAAGGTTGGCTAGCATTCCCCATAATGAGGAAATAATCATCCACAAGTAATGACCGGTTTCCTTTACACCCATCCATATTGCTACAAAAAAAGGATAAGACACATCACCAACTGCAACTGTCGCTATCCCTATGGTGGGCCTGTCCGGAGTTTCTTTAAGAAGTTTTGGAGTTGCTTCAGTGGTAAAATTCTTGTCATCTCTTTCGTAGGTAATGGTAAGAGGTTCGTTAAGATGACTTTGGGTAATATTTTTTATATCATCTGTACTCGTTGGTGTCTCTCCATTTATTGAAAGAAGAATGTCACCGGGGAGCAATTTTGCTTCTGCGGCTGGTGTATTTTCATACACGTCAACGACTTGAACATATCGATTTGACACTCGCGCATATGCCCCAAGGTCAGTCTCAACTGCTTTAGGCATCCCAATGATGTAGGCAAACGAAAATATAACTACAGCAAGCACAACATTCATTGATACGCCGGCAAAGAGTATTATTGCGCGTTTCCAAATTTTTTGGTTGGAAAAACTATCCTCTTCGCCTTTGTGGTCGCCTTGTTCACCTTTTAGTTTCACAAAACCTCCTGCTGGAATCCAATTGATTGAGTACAATGTTTTCTTCGTTTTAAAACCTTTTGCACGAGGAGGAAATCCAATGCCAAATTCCTCAACTGTGACGCCAAAAAAACGAGCAGTCAAAAAATGTCCGAATTCGTGGACTAAAATGATGACCGCGAGAACTGCTACAAAAATAATAACTGTTAAAATCATACTATGAAATTTGCATTTCTTTTTCTTTGTATTCTACAAGTTCATCGATTTTCTTTGAAAATGTGTCAATCTCTTCTTGGAATTTTTTTTGCATCCGGGTAGATTCGTCTTCTGAAACAGCTCCGTCGTTTTCAGATTTTTTAATTTCCTTCATTTCCTTTTCTCGAATGGATCTAAGGGCCACGCGTGCCTCTTCAGCTTTTTGTTTTACGACCCGGATAAATTCCTTTCTTCGCTCTTCAGTTAAAGGAGGGATGATTACCCGTATGACCCTGCCGTCGTTAATCGGTTCAATGCCAATGGAGGATTCTCGGATTGCCTTTTCAATGTTTTTTAAAATGTTGACATCCCAAGGTTGGATTATAAGGGATTGTGGTTCAGGTGTAGTGATACTCGCAAGTTCCTTTAAAGAACTTTTTGCATCATATGCTTCAACAGTGAGGTTTTCGACGAGTCCTGGCATTGCTCGTCCTGATCTTATGCGCGCGAGCTCTTGGCGGAGGTGTTCTACAGGTTTTTCAAGTAGTGCGTTGTCCATACTATTTTGTTAGCTTAGTAATTCCAGCATACATATCGGTTGAGTTGTTTGTGTTTATTCGAATACTTGCGATATTTTGAGTTGTTGAAAGCGTTTTAAGCGTTTGCCAACTCCCCCCACCATCAACAGAACGATAAAAAGTGTTGCCAGCACAAAAGAAAATTTCATTTACATTTGATGGATTAATTATTGCATCATTTATCGGGAGTGTTTTAAATGGGACGACTGTTGGAAGTGGTTGCCAGGTGTCTCCTCCGTTGGTACTTCTTAAAATTCCGTAGTTTGATGTGGATATAATGTCTCCAGAGGTCCGAGGACGGACATGGAATGACTTAATCGCTTTTGCTCCAGTATATGCATCTAGTGTTTTAGCAATATTTTCGTCCCATGTTTTACCGCCGTCAATTGATTTTGCAAATCCATTTGTTGTTAATACGACATACATTATCGAAGGATTTTCAGGAGCAATGACTATTTTTTTTGTCGTGTCTTTCAATTCGGTAATAAGCGTCCATGTGTTCCCGTAGTCTTCACTTTTTAAAATACCCTTTGCACTTGTTGAAGCCCAAACAATGTTTGTAGAGTTTTGATTAATTGCTATTGATGTGATTGAAACTCCTGGACGTTCAACATAAATTTGTGTCCATGCCTGTCCGTCATTTGAAGATTTAAAAATTTTTCCGTCAAGAGCTACATATTGTATTGTTGGAGTTGATGGGTCAATAACAAAATCAGCGTACGTATTGTTTTGTAATTGAGTTAACGTCCACTGTTGACCTTTGTCAATTGACTTATAGATGCCAGAACTGGTTGAAGCAAAAATAATGTTTTCGTCAGATGGATGAAAAATAATATTATATACTTCCAAGCCCGCGATCGTTACGTCTTTTTTTTGTCCCTTTTCGACAAAGACACGATGTTGCCATGTTAAACCGGAATCATTTGAATAAAAAATTCCAAGGTCTTGCGCGCTTTGGATATTCAACGAACAAGCAGACACTAAACAACATGTGGAGATCAGTAAGCAAATTGTTTTTAGTTTTGTAAACATACATTTTCGAGTGTTAATTGCAGATTTTGATTAAGCGGATGAGCAATATACGTTAAAAGCCCTGAAAGAAAATGTCGGCTAAAATAATTTTTATTGTTTTTTGACAGGTCTTGATGTGCATAATAAATCAAATACGGAATACACTGTGACAAGTCCTGTGTGTCAGTTTTCTTATTTTTTTGCGTGTATAAAAAAATACGTGATGGGTGTGTGCGTACGTTTTGATATATTTCTTTTGCAAAAAGCGCTAAAGAGTAATCAGTATTTTTTTGTAGGTACATTGTTCGCTCTAAACGACCCACATAATATGACCACAATTCTTTTGGTGGAGCTGTGATATTCTGCTTATTCAAAAAAGATTGATACGAGTTTTGTGAGAGAGGAGAAATGTATATCTTTGTTAAACGTGATTCAATAGTCGTTAGTATTTTTGTTGCATCATCTACAATAAGTATCATGCAGCTTTGCTGTGGTGGCTCCTCGAGTGTTTTTAGTAGGGCGTTTTGCGATTGAATAGTTAAGATATCTGCAGATCGAATGATACCGACCCTTCGAGAAGCAACTAATGGGCTAGAGGAAAATGATGTAATAAATTCCCGCAGATCCTCAATTCCAATTTTTGTGTCGCCTAGCTTTGGTTCTAAGATTAATTCATCGGGATGAATACGGGTATTTTTTTTTTGTAAAAGATAACTCGAAAGCTCGGCAGCAATGATATTTTTTGCGGTTTCTTTTGGACCATAAAGCATAATACCTGCTGGAAGCATGTTGTGCGTTTCCGACTCTAGAACCATATCAACAATGTTTTGATATTCAGAAGGTAGTGATTGATTATCCTTTTTTGTCATAATATCGTAAAAAAAACTATACCATTTTTAAGCATTTTTGGCAATAACCTCAATAATAGTGTCATATATCACGTCGGCGGTTTTCCTCCAAGTAAAATGCTTTGCCACAGTAATACCTTTTTTAATTGATTCAGGTGTTTGTGTTTTTAACGCACGCAGGCACAAAGAAGCGCACTCCTGTATATTTTTAGTAGAGCATAAAAGAGCTGAACCTGAACTCAATTCCTGAAATACATCTAGATCACTTGCGACAACCGGAGTACCTACTGCAAGGCTTTGTACTAATGGGACGCCAAAGCCTTCATATGAAGAAAAAAAAGTGAATAAAGCTGCACCAGCAAGTAGTGGCGGTAAATCATTTTGTGGTACCCAGCCGAGAAAATGAATTTTTTCTTTTAACTCGTGGTTTTGAACGTACGCTTTTATTTCTTCAGAGCCAAAGCCGTCCCCACCAACAAGAACAAGATTAAGTTGGAGTTCAGGTGCCCGGGAAATTAGTTGCTCAAAGATTTTAATAGTCTCTAAAGTACTTTTCTTTTTTTCAATTCGCCCGATTGAAAGTATATATGGTGACAGCAGAGAATACTTTTTTTTCACATCGTTAATTCTGTCTTGGGGGTAAGGATAATAAAACTCGTCGTGACGTATTCCGTTGTATGCGACAATCAGTTGCGGATGCTTGGGGAATATTTTTTCAATTTCTGTCTTAGAAAAGTGTGAAACAGTGAATATGCGAACGGCATGTTTTAAAGCGTATCTTAAACTAAATTTTTGGTAGTCTAATTCGTTCGCGCCATATTTACCGAATGTCAGTATTCTTATGCATAATGAAATACTGTGTTGTATCACGTGCGAAGTAATGTGAACGACACTTTTTTTCGGGTAAAGTTCTGGTTTAACCTCAAAACCGATATCGTGAATTGTTGTTAAGGTTTTTTTTGGGTGAATAAACGGTATAGTGTGAGAAGGAATAAAAAGCACATCAACACGATGAAAAAGAAGTTCAAATGAAAGTCTCATTTGTGTCCAAAAAATTTTTGGTGGCCAGCGGAGTTTGTGCACTTCCCAGTTTGCTGGAAGCTTCCCAAAATCTTTCTGGAGTTGGGACTGGGTATACAAACGGACGATATGTCCTTGAAAAGCATCCAACTTAATCCATTCTTGTAATAGATAAAAGGCGTACCACTCAGTTCCAGTACGTTCGGGTTTATTTGCTTGTGAGGCGTCGATACCGATAATCATTAACTTGAAGAAAGGAGACTTCGTTTATATGATTCCAGGTTCTCTAAAGCAATACCGGTTCCTTTCGCAACACAAAGAAGTGGTTCATCGGCAATGTACGATTGAACGCCCGTTTCTTGCGTAACAAGTTTATCGATATTTCGAAGTAGTGCGCCGCCGCCAGAAAAAACCATCCCTTTGTCAATAACATCAGCAGACAGTTCTGGTGGCGTTTCCTGTAAAACAGCTTTTACCGCTTGGATAATACCAACAAGCTCATCTTGGATTGCTGCGACTATGTCATTTGAATCAACAACAATAGTTCGAGGTAGTCCAGTCACCATGTCCCGCCCTCTCACATTCATCGTCATAGGTTCTTCAAGTGGCATCGCTGAACCTATTGCGATTTTTATATCTTCTGCCGTTCGTTCTCCAATTGCGAGTCCATATTTCTTTTTTGTGTATTCCTGGATGGCATAATCAAATTTATTTCCACCAATTCGCGCGCTTGTGTTTGCAACGATTCCGCCAAGGGAAATAACCGCAATTTCTGAAGTCCCACCCCCAATATCAATAATCATATGACCCGAGGCAGATCCTATTGGAATATTTGCTCCAATTGCCGCTGCTATTGGCTCTTTAATAATATACGCTGCTTTTGCGCTTGCCTGAAGTGTTGCTTCAATAACCGCACGTCTTTCTGTTGAGGTAATACCAGCGGGGACTGAAATCATAACTTCGGGTCTAAAAAATCGAGTTCCGCCCAAGGCTTTATTTATAAAATACCTAAGCATCGCCTCGGTTGTTTTATAATCTGCAATAACCCCGTCTTTCAAGGGACGTAAAGCGACAATTGTATCTGGCGTACGGCCGAGCATTTCTTTGGCCTCATTTCCCACAGCAAGTACTTTTTTATCTATGCGCGATATTGCGACAACAGAGGGTTCATTAATAACAATCCCCTTTCCAGGCAGGTGAACCAACGTATATGTTGTACCAAGATCAATAGCAATTTTTCTCGAAAAAAAGCTCATATTTAAAGACTAAAACGATATGTTTTATCACGGTTCAGTGTATCCTGCAAGAGAACGTGAGTATCGGATATTTGCTGGGTTGTGTCAATGGTAGGTTCAATAGCGGTTATGCGTTTTTTGAATTCTACTTCTATGGAAAGCGTATCTCCAGGAGTCCCAGGCTGTTTTGTAAAAAAGATGTTGAAAGTACTTGGATCTGAGCGTACTACACTAAGGGATTCAGGAAGAATATAGGTGATTTCAAAAGACTTTGTTTCTCCTGGTTCAATGCAAAGAAAGAGCGAATAGACTGTGTGGGATAGGTCGTTTGCGGTTGTTACTTGACCACCTTCTTTTTTGCAATCAATCATCGCGCCAGAAGAAGACACAATTGAACTTCCGAGCGGAACATACATACGAGCATATGTACGATAGCGTGTGGTTTTCCAATTAAGTTTTCCAGTATTTTCATATGTTCGGATGACATGGACTTGGATGTTGCCGTTTTCGAGTTCTGTGAGCTGATAGTTTGTTGTTCGTGTTACTGCTGGGTCAGTTTTTAAACTTGCCAGGTTTGCATCAACAATGCCAAAGTCGTTGCGGCTGGTATCTTGGATAATGTGTCCATCCCAATTCTGACTTGCTAAAACAGATTGAAAATTGGGATCGTTCATCCAAAGGAGAGCGTGTTTTTCTGCGAGATTTTTTTCAATTGTAATGAAAAGTTCTTGCCATCTTACCTTTGGCAGTTTGAAGATTTCGTCCATGAGCACACTCCCCAAATCCCCTATGATATCTTTCCTCTCGCTTGTTTCGAGTCCTTGTGTTTTATATCCTTGAGAGACGTGTTCTTGAAGTTTCTGAACAAAGTTTTCTTCATTGAATGTAACACCTGAAATCGTTATAGCGCCCGTAATCTTTAGTAATGATTGGATAAATGTTGGATCGATGGCAATAACACCTCCAAGATTTTTTTCTTGACCATTTTCTAATGAATACATTTCTAACGCTTTTTGAGCACTCGTCGGAAAATCCGGGGACCAATTACTATCCCGTAAAAACCATTGTTGAACTGCATTATACTGATATAGTGGTTCGGGCGGAGTAATGTTTAAACCATTTTTTTTTGCAGCCTCGTCAAGATTATAGACATTGTCCGACGTCAGTGAAAGAATATCTCCATCCCTCATTTTAATGATGCCATACGTACCAATAAAGCCTCCAGTAGGACGAAGCTCGGTATTATTCTGGAAAAGCAGCAAGTAATTTTTTTGGCTTGGGTAACCGACAAAAGAAGGAAGTGACTTCGCAAGAGGAACTATTTGAGATATAGTATTTTGCAGTTTTGGGGCGCTTTCTTTAAGCGGTTCAATTCCCTCTTTTACAACTCGCAGAAGACCGTTGTTTGGAATTTTATTTATATAATCTATCGCTGTGTCAAATTCCTCCTGGACGTTTTCAAGAGCTGATTCAGCTTCTGTAAGTGCTTGTAAGATTTGAATTCTTTCTTCTGAGCTTATCGTAGCAATTGAAGATGAGGTTGATTCCTGTAAGGGAGTTAAAACGCTTTCAGCAACATCTATGAGACCAAAAATGCCGTTTGTTAAATGATCAAGACTTTTAAAAACATTATCGGCAGCCGTATACTGCGTTCTTGCAATAGGGATATAACGAATCCAGCTTATTGTGGAAAATTTATCTTGCGCAGAGTTTAAATCCATTTCCGCAGATTGTATTTTTTCTCTGCCCTCAGAAAAATTTTGTCCAACGAGTAAATTTTGTCCTTCTGTAAGATTGTTTTTTGCATTGTTTACGTCACTTAAAATTGCTTGAACAATTGGGTACGTTTTTGCGCCCACTACACCACCAGCTACGAGAATCACAAAAAAGACAATCGCTGGGATGTAGAAACTTTTTTTCTTTAAGAAAAAGAAAAATCTTTTTTTCTTTTTTGTTTCATTTGATAAGCCTTTGAGAAGGTTTCTTTGTCTTTTTATTTCTTTATTCATTGTTTTTGTGAGAGGATTTTTTTAGGTATGTAAGCCACGATCGTATGTGAGTTTTTGTCAGAGGACTAAATATTCCCTTTAATCCGGGACTTTCAGCCGACTCTCGCTTATGGTAATGTACGAATTTGCTTTCTGGGGTATACCAAACTTCAAATCCTTTTTCCCAAAAACGCTTGCACCAGTCGACGTCCTCAAAATACAAAAAAAAGTCTTCATCTTGCAGGCCAACTTGAGACAATGCTGTTTTGCGGATAAGCATTGCTGCGCCTAGAATCCAATCAATCATTCTGCTTTCTTTGTGATCCCAATCTTTCATTATATATTGCTGGAGTTTTTTTTTGGCCCAGGGACATGCTCCCAATGGGGTTCTTCTAAGAATTGGGATATACCATTTTGGAAAAATAAAGGTCGACAATTGTATGGCTTTATCCGGATGAAGAAGCTGCGGAGCAACAACTCCTGCTTTCGGATGTTGATCCATAAAGTGGATTAAACGGTCAATCTCATCTTCAAATACCGCAATATCCGGGTTTAAAATCAGCAGGTATTCCCCTTTTGACTCTTTAATGCCAGCGTTGTTGCCCTTGGCGAGCCCAAGATTTTTTTGTAGTCGGATATATTGTATGTGCTGAAATTCTTTTTCCATCATTTCAGATGTTCCATCGCTCGAATTGTTGTCGACGACAATAATTTCAAATTCCGCTTTTGGAGGAAAACGCAAGAGTCCTCGGAGAAGTTGGCGAAGAAGTCCCCTGCTATCGTACGTGGTAATTATTATTGATAGTTTCATGTGGTTAGTATAATGGTGGCAGGGATCGCTTTTTCAGAAAATATGCCGGATGAACAACAAGAAGAAAGAGTGTTTTTATTGTCAGATAATACAGTATCCCCAAAATATCCAAAGGAGAATCCAGGAAGCGATAATTCTTTTTTATAAGGCGCAAATGATTTCGATATGACAAATCCACAATGTGTGATGATTTTCCTAAATAGCCAAATGATTTTTTTACATTGCGCTCATGAAAACCGATAACCTCACTTGTGCACACGTTCACGTATCCGTGTTTGCGCATTCTCCACCCAACATCAATATCTTCCTTATACGCTAAAAATGATTCATCAAAAAATTCCAAAAACGTTTTTTTTGCAGAAATTGCAGCAAGAGCTTTTTTTGAAATGAGCATACACGCCCCAGAATTGGCAAAAACTTCGGTGGTTTCAAAAAATCTTTTATCAAAGTTTTGACCCTCACCTC
>Ga0265297_10005705_pt1 | contig 18695 bp, 17 predicted proteins | sample Munlanlwell13791_FD_192502 | JGI IMG/M metagenome (GOLD analysis project Ga0265297, IMG submission 192502) | Leachate microbial communities from a municipal landfill in Southern Ontario, Canada - Leachate well 137-91 | ecosystem: Engineered > Solid waste > Landfill > Unclassified | place...
TTGATTAAATAAAATGGCAAAAGAAAAAGCATCATCATACAGCGCGAAAGATATTTACGTATTGGAGGGTCTCGAACCCGTAAGAAAAAGGCCGGGTATGTACATAGGTTCCACGGGACCGCAAGGCTTGCATCACTTGGTCTACGAAGTGGTTGACAACTCCCTGGACGAGGCTCTTGGCGGATACTGCGACAAAATAGAGATCACAATGATGCCGGACGATTATGTAATGGTCACTGATAACGGCCGAGGCATTCCGGTGGATATCCACGAGAAAACAAAAAAGTCGGCGTTGGAAACAATTATGACGACTCTGCATGCCGGAGGAAAATTCGGTGGCGACGCGTATAAGATCTCCGGCGGCCTTCACGGTGTGGGGGTTTCCGTCGTCTGCGCGCTGTCCGAACATATGCGTGCTGAAGTTTGTCTCGGGGGGAAAAAATACTTCCAGGAATACAAACGCGGAAAACCTCAGGCCGCGGTAAAAAAAATCGGCGAATGCAAAAACAGGGGAACGACCATTATGTTCAAGCCGGACAAAGAAATTTTTAAGGAGATTGTTTTTGATCGAAAAAAATTGTTAAGCCATTTGCGGCAGCAAGCCTATCTCACAAAAGGAATTCATATCGATTTTTACGATAATCGCGAAAAAAGCGAGCCTTTTGAATATCATTTCTATTTCGAAGGCGGAGTAAAATCATATTTAAAATATCTGACAAGAAACAGCGAAGCGGTTCATCCTAATCCTTTTTATACTTCCGGAGAAAAAGAAGACATCGCGGTCGAGTCATCGTTCTTATACACCGATGAATACGAAATCTGCGAAGAAAGCTTTACCAATAATATTTTTACGATAGAGGGCGGAACCCATCTGACCGGTTTTCGATCAGCGCTAACCAGGCTCATAAACGATTACGCGAGAAAAAGAGGATTTTTAAAAGAGTCTGAACCAAACCTTACCGGAGACGACGTCCGCGAAGGCTTGACCGCGATTGTTTCCATAAAAATACGCGATCCGCAATTTGAAGGTCAGACAAAGACAAAATTAGGAAATCCGGAAGCCCGAACCGCTGTCGAGGCCGTGGTTTCGGAAGCATTGGCGGACTATTTGGAAAAATTTCCGCAAGACACAAAAATAATCATTGAAAAAGCGGTCCTTTCATACAAGGCGCGCAAGGCCGCGAAAGCCGCCAAAGAAACCGTGTTGCGCAAGGGTGTCTTGGAAGGATTGTCGTTACCCGGAAAATTGGCTGACTGCACTTCGCGAAAACCGGAAGAGTCCGAGATATATATCGTAGAGGGTGAATCTGCCGGCGGTTCAAGCAGACAAGCAAGAAACAGGCGCTTCCAAGCGATATTACCGCTTAAAGGAAAGATTTTGAACGTGGAAAGGGTAAGGCTCGACAAAATGCTGTCCTCCGAAGAAGTGAAAGCCCTGATCATCGCCTTGGGCACCGCGATTGCCGATGATTTCAATCTTGAAAAATTACGCTATCACCGCATCATTATTATGTGTGACGCCGACAGCGACGGAAACCACATCAAAACTTTGTTGATGACTTTGTTTTTCAGGCATTTCAAACCCTTGATCGACAACGGCTATTTGTACATTGCCCAACCGCCTTTATATAAAATACAAATAGGAAAAGAGATAAACTACGCTTATTCCGACGAACAAAAAGAAAAAATATTGGGAAAGTCAAAAGAGGGTGCCAAAGCGAACATCCAGAGATACAAAGGTTTGGGAGAAATGAATCCGGAACAGCTTTGGGAAACCACAATGGATCCGCAAAACAGGGTATTACTGAAAGTGACTGTGGACGACGCGAAAGTCGCGGACGACACTTTTGATATGCTTATGGGCAAGGAGGTCTTGCCGAGGAAAAAGTTTATCCAAACATTTGCCAAAAGCGTGAAAAACCTGGATATATAAACTGTAGAAGCAAGAAGCAAGAATAAAGAAGTAAGAGTCTCTGCTAAAATTTTCCAATAAAAAGCGAATGAAATTCGCTTCCACATTCTTGATTCATAATTCTTCATTCTTTATTCCTTATTCCTTATATCTACAGGCAAATATTGATTGATTGACTTTTTTGCCTTATTTTGTTAATCTACTATTATGAAATCATCTAATAAAATAGCCAATTTTTTTGGAGACGTTGGGTCAGAGATTAAAAAGATAACCTGGCCAACTCGGCAAGAAGCCATTAAATACACGATCACGGTGGTGGTAATTTCCTTGGTTACGGCATTTATTTTAGGCCTGTTTGATTTTGTTTTTAAAACATACGTATTGGATAAGTTCATTCTTAAATAATAATGGCAAAACAGCAAGCATCAACTGAAAAAAGATGGTATGTACTCCATACCTATTCCGGATATGAAGACGCGGTAGCGAAAAATCTCAAACAAAGAGTGGAGTCTTTGGGTATGGAAGATAAGATATTCAACGTGGTTGTGCCAAAAGAAAAAAAGATTAAAATACGAAACGGCAAAAAAAGAACGATTGAAGAAAAAATATATCCCGGTTATGTGCTCGTGGAAATGATCGTAACCGATGACTCTTGGTATGTTGTTCGAAACACTCCAAACGTAACCGGTTTTGTCGGAGCGGGTACTGTTCCATTGCCCGTCGCTCCGCTTGAAATAGAAGCATTGAAAAAGAGAATGGTTGATGAAGAACCGAAATATAAAATCGACTTCAAGAAAGGTGATCCGGTAAAAATAACCGATGGCCCATTCAAAGATTCGGAAGGAAAAGTATCAGGAATAGACAAAGAAAAAGGCAAAGTGAAAGTAATGATAAATATGTTTGGCCGAGACACTCCGCTGGAGCTTGATTCTCTCCAAATTAAAAAGATCTAAAATATATGGCAAAAACAATCAAGGTAATCTTAAAACTTCATATCCAAGCGGGAAAAGCAAACCCGGCGCCTCCAGTGGGACCGGCCCTGGCTCAACATCAGGTGAATATCGCCGAATTTTGCAAAAACTTCAATGACGCCACGAGAGAATTGGGCGACTTTAAGATTCCCGTTGAGATCATCGTTTATACGGACAAATCCTATTCTTTTGTTTTGCATCAACCGCCGGCCGCCCAGCTTATTAAAAAGATCATCGGCGTAGAAAAAGGTTCCGGCACTCCAAATAAGAAAAAGGTGGGCAAAATAACGCGTGCCCAGCTTGAAGAGGTGGCAAAGCAAAAAATGCAAGATATGAACACGAAGGATATGGATCAGGCAATTAAAATTTTGGAAGGCACAGCTCGATCTCTGGGAATCGACGTTGTCTAAACTTTTCTATATTTTCTCAACTTAGCAATGTTAAAATTTAAGTATCGTGATATTATCCGATCGGGAAATTAAAAAATATCTTGAAGAAAACAAGATACAAATTACACCCAAACCAAACCTTGATGAACAACTTGGTTCGGCTTCTTTGGATCTGCGCCTGGATAATGAATTTATGGTCTTTGAGCACACGAAAAACCCGTACATTGACACGAGAAAACCCGAAACCTTCAGAGACATTACCCGCCTGGTAAGGATCGGTGATGACGAGGCTTTTGTTTTTCACCCGGGCGAATTTGTTTTGGCAAGTACAGAAGAAGAAATTTTTCTACCGGACGATATCGCGGCACGAATCGATGGCCGTTCAAGCCTGGGAAGACTTGGTATTGTGATCCATTCCACGGCCGGACACATTGATCCGGGGTTCAAAGGCAAGATCGTGCTTGAAATGGAAAATATCGGAATGATACCAATTTTGCTTTATCCTAAAACCAGAATTTGCCAATTGGTATTTGAACCGCTCTCCTCGCCATCAACAAGGCCCTACTATAAAAAAGCGGGGGCCAAATACGTTGGTGCCCAGCATCCGGAAGAAAGCAAATTAGAAACGCAATAATCAATTCACAAATGGAACCCACAAGAGAAGGAAAATTTATCGTGCTCGATGGTATTGATGGCTGTGGAAAAGGAACTCAGACAAAGTTATTGTCTGATTTTTTAATTCAAAAAGGATACAAGGTCGTCAACAAGCACTATCCGGAATACGGCCAACCAATCGGAGACATTATTAATGAATGGCTTCACAAAAAGTACGATTTTAATGTTGAATCTCAAGTTCTTTTATATTTCGCCGATTTTATCAAAGACAAACAGCTTATTGGCGAAACTGTTAAAAATAGTGGTATAATGTTAGCGGACAGATATTTCACAACCACGATCGTTTATCAGCACCTCAAGGGATTTCCGTTGGAAAACCTGATTAAACTGGCGGATTTGTTTGAATTGCCCAAACCCGATTTAAGCATCCTCATAAGAATATCCGCGGAAACATCGCTTGCGAGAAAAAGCAAGCAAAAACCCGACCGGCTGGATCGGCACGAAGAAGATAAAAAGTTCCAATCTTCGCTCGCGGAAACATTTGAAAAAATTGCCGCTCAAAAAGCCTTATGCGATTGGGAAATAGTCGACGGCGAACAGCCGATCGAAAACGTACACCAACAAATCGTGGAAATCTTACATAAAAAATTCAAAATATAATATGACTAAAACAATCAACAAATACATTGACCAAACAAATATTGACCCGAAAGCGAAAAGACAGGATATTATAAATACTTGTAACGAAGCCCTTGAATATAATTTCCGGGGCGTATGCGTTCGTCCGCAATGGGTAAAAATTGTGGCGCAAGCGCTAAAGGGCGCTGGCGTCAAAACCGTTGTGTTGATCGATGATCCGATCGGCGACAGTCCGCACACGAAAAGAATGCAAATCGCGAAAAAAGCGATAAAAGATGGCGCTGATGATTTGGATATTGTTGTAAACATTCCCGACGTAAAACATATGCGTTGGCAAAAAATAGAAAAGGACCTTGGCGCTCTTTGCAAATTAGGCGACACCAAAGTGATCATCGGTAGCGGATTTTTAACTGACGAAGAGATCGCGAAGGTTTCCCAAATAGTGAAAAAGGCCGGAGCGATTTGCGTAAAGACCGCGACGGAAAAAGATCCGCTGGAGAACCGCGAACTTAAGGAAAAGGCGAATCACCTGAAAATAATGCGCGTGAATGCCCCGGGACTTCTGATCAAAGCCTCAGGAAAGATCAAAGACCTGGCGGACGCGAAAATGATGATCAAGGCCGGCGCCGACATCATCGGCTCCTCAAACGGAGTTTTGATTATGAAACAACTAAGAAAAAAATATGTATAAAACAACTATTGGATTGGAAATACATTTTGAAGCAAAAACAAAATCAAAAATGTTTTGCTGTTGCAAAAACGAAACAAGTACCTCCTTGGACAATAAGCCCAATAGCAATATTTGTCCTATCTGCACCGGTCAGCCGGGCACTCTGCCCGTGATCAACAAAGAGGCGATCGACAAGATCTTAATGACCGGTATCGCCCTGAATTGCGAGATCCCGGGCAAATCAAAATTTGATCGAAAGAGCTATTTCTATCCCGACTTGCCAAAAGGCTACCAAATTTCCCAATATGACCTGCCGCTTTGCCAAAAAGGGTACTTGGATATTACCCTTGCTGATGGAACTAAAAAAAGGATCCGAATCACCCGCGTCCATATGGAAGAAGATACCGCGAAACTATACCACGAACCGGATGGTGGGAGCTTGGTCGATTTCGACCGGGCCGGAGTCCCATTGATGGAATTGGTTACCGAGCCGGACATCGCGAACGCGGAAGAAGCGAAAAAATTCTGCCAAGAACTGCAACTGATCTTGAAATATCTTGATGTCAGTAATGCCGATATGGAAAAAGGACAAATGAGATGCGAGGTAAATATCTCTCTTAATAAAGAGGGGGACAGTGAGCTTGGGACAAAGGTTGAAGTTAAAAATTTAAACTCGTTCAAGGCTGTCGAAAAATCAATTGAATACGAGATCAAAAGGCAATCGGAAATGCTTGACCGCGGAGAGAAAATAATCCAGGAGACCAGGGGCTGGCACGACGATAAACAGATCACAATGAGCCAGCGTGGCAAAGAGAGTGCCCACGAATACCGATATTTCCCCGAGCCGGATCTGCCACCGTTGATGATTACGCACGAAAAAATAGACGAGATAAAAAGAATCATTCCCGAATTGCCGGCCGGGAAAAGGGACAGATTTTCAAAAGAATACGGATTAAACAATAAAGAAATTGATTTTTTCGTCACAAATACCGCCATCGGCCGATATTTTGAAAAATCGATCACCGAATTGAATTGCTGGAAAGAAGAATCGGAAATGGCAAAGAAGCACGCGGAAAAAAGTGTGGAAGAAATGATAAAGCTTTGCGCTAATTACATAATTACCGACTTACAGGCGCTAATAAAAACAGATGTCGGCGGAGACAATTACGATTTTGAATATTTGGAAAAAAAGATAACCCCTGAGAATTTCGGAGAGTTTATTTGCCTTATTTCCACGGGAGAGATCAGCAGCAAGATCGCGAAAATAGTTTTGACAGAAATGTTCAATACCGGAGCCGACCCATCACATATTATTGAAGAAAAAGGCTTGGTCCAGATCGAAGGCGATGAAGAAATAGCGAAAATCATTGATGTTGTTTTGGCAAAAAACGCGAAGGCGGTGGAAGACTATAAAAACGGGAAACAAAATAGTTTCGCGTTCTTGATCGGACAGATTATGGCTGAATCCAAGGGCCGGGCAAATCCGCAAATAACCGCGAAAATCCTTAAGTCAAAACTTGACTAATTTCTATTGACTAAATAATACGTTTAGTTTATTATTTAATTATCCTTTAAGGAGGTTTGAAATGAAAAAGTTCTTTGGAATCGGAATTGTGGCGATAATCCTTCTCGCCGCCTTATGTATCGGTTGTACGGACAAAAGCCCGGCCAATAGCCCCGCCAATTCGAACAATGTCCTTGCCAGCCCGCTCGGCGGAGCCCCATACTACGGAAACGGGGTATACTACTTTCCCTTTACTGACGCTAATTTCGGCAATCAATTGGCCGGTGTCCTTAAGCAAAGGGTCGAACTGAAAATTTTAGCGTCTGCCCTTGATGTGGAGGGTAGTGGCGTTGAGCATGGCTATTGGATCATCTTTCAAGAAAACCGGACGTCACTTCTTGAACCTAATGACGCTCAACGCGAACTAATTGAGAGCGTTGTCGCATACGGGGGAGGCGTTTATTATTTCCCCGTGACCGATGAAAGATTCGGGCAATCGCTTTCGGCTTTTATCGGTACCCATCCCGATCTATCTCTTTCCTCCCTTGACCTTGATGTGGAAGACATTGGCATTGAACGAGGATATTGGGCTGTGTTTCAGCCCAACGCGGAGATTAATGCTTAACAACACTAATCTCTTTTTTTATTCGTCGAAAAAGTCAGATTAAATAAAAACCGATGCTATGTGGTCTCATAAACATCGGCAACATAATTACTCGTTTACGTTTTTCGGAAAATAACGGTGACTCCGTAAGTTTGGCCGGTGCTACCAGCGAAAACAATCTCGGAAACATATTCCAACTCCGGATGCGCACCCCGGAAATCCGCTATTGCGCCAGATAGCTCCACCGGATCAAACCCTAGACCTGAACCGCTGTGGAAATAATAAACATCATTACCGCAATCAATTACCATTTCGCTGATTGTGGATTGAGAGTCCGGCGAACCCACCTTCGCAATCGGAGTATTTGTGCACCCACTGGCGCATACAAGGACTCCAACAAGGGTAATACAGATCAGTGCGAACAGAATGTGCTTTTTCATAATACACCTCCGTGTATATTCATAACATACAATAATTTATCTATTTTGTCAAAAGGAATTTCCTAATTTTTATTTCCGCTTGCCTGCAATCCTTAATCCATTTAATATTGCTTTGTTTTTTCAGCCAGGTTATCTGACGCTTCGCGAATGAGATAGTATTCTGAATTATCTTTTGTCGCACGTCTTCTTTATCTATTTTTCCCGAAAAATATTCTTTCCATTCTTGATATCCAATAGTTTGCATTGGCGCCAATTTAAATCCGTATTTTCTGTATAATTTTTTAACTTCTTTTTCTAATCCGTTTTTAATCATCGCGTCCACTCTTTTCTTAATTCTGCCGTCCAATTCAGTCTTACTAACCTTGATGCCCAATTGCAATGAATCATAAACAGGTTCTTGCGCTTTTCTTTCTTGCCAAAAAGGCCGACCGGTGATCTTGCAAACTTCAATCGCCCGAACCAATCTCCTTTTGTTGTTTCTATCTATTTGCCTTGACCCTTCCTCATCCAATTTTTCATATATATGGAACAATTCTTCCGCGCCTTTCTTTTCCAACGACAAGCGCAACTTTTTGTTTGGTTTGATCTTCGGGAAGTCCAAGTTATCCACAACCGCCTTAATATATAAGCCCGTGCCCCCGACTAAAAACGGGGTTTTTCCTTTTCTAATTATCTCATCTATCGCTGTATTGGCTTGTTCCTTAAATAGAGCAGCGTTAAATTCCTGATTTGGTTCTAAAATATCGATCAAATAATGCCTCACGCCTTTCACGTAATATTCTTTTTTATTTTTATCTTTTTTAGGCTTCGCGGTAGCAATATCCATTCCTTTATAAACCAAACGAGAGTCCGCGGACACAATTTCTCCATTGAACTTTTTCGCGAGCCTGATTGCCAAATCTGTTTTACCTGAAGCGGTCGGACCCGCGATAACGATCAGTTTAGATTTTTCGTGCCGTCCATCCAAAGACCAGGGCGAGACCTTATTGATCTTCACGTCTGTGAACTTGCCAACCGGGTCGCCTTGCTCTGATCGGAATCTTATGGGTTTGTTTTGCCGAGTGCGCCCAAAATAATATCCGTCTTTTTTTTCATAGGCTAAAACCGGAATTACCTTGCCTAAAAACAATTTATTATTCTCGAGAGCCGTGGTCTTCAGAATGCTTGTCAAATCTTTATCTCTTTTTTTCTTATCAGCTTTTGATACATCATCCGCTAGATTTTTATGGCAAAATGATTGCGGTCGGGGGGAATACTGCGAGATAAAGGCCATATCGAATTTCACTTTGCGCATCAATTTAACCGTATTGTTAAACTGCGCCTTGGTTTCACCCGGAAAGCCGACTATAATATCCGTGGAAATGCCGACAACTTTGTCTAATCCGGCGCGTTCTTTTTCAAATTCTTTCCTGATCTTTTTAATCAATCCTTGGTAGCTTTCAGTGGTATATGGACGATTCATTTTTCTTAAAATTTTATTATCGCCGGACTGAGCGGGTAAATTAATATAGGGCGCGAATTTGGATGATCTTGCCAAAGCTTTGATCAGCTTGTCCGAAAAATATCGCGGATGCGGGCTTGTGAAGCGAAGCCAAAAGTCTCCTTCGATCTTATCGATTTCAATTATTAATTCCGCGAAGTCTATTTTTTTATTAACAGGGGACAGGTAGCTATTTACGTTTTCGCCCAAGAGCCAGATCTCTTTGTATCCGGTTTGAACAAGCGACTTAATTTCCTTTAAAATATCTTTGTGATTTCGCGAAACAAGGCGGCCACGGGTATATGGCACCGCGCAATAAGTGCAATAATTGTCGCACCCATTTGAGATTGGCACGAACGCCTGAATTTTACCCTCATAAACGGGAGTAATTTCCAAATAATCCTTCGGTTTTTTACCAACGCGTTTACTGCCGATAATAGCCGGCCATTTGGCAAGGTCTTTCTTGTCCAAGACAAAATCGAAAATATCAGCCATTTTCTCTTTATCTCGCTCCAAAATACACCCGGTTAATATGGTTTTTAGGCCCTTATTTGCCCTTTTAAGGGCTCTGATGTTGCTTGACTGGCCATAAACCCGATCAACCGCGGTCTGCCTTACAGAACACATATTGACGATAACAAAATCCGCCTCTTTTTGATTCAAGGTCTTAGCCGCGCCCATTGATTCAAAGGTAGCCGCGATCCTTTCGGAATCCGACCTGTTCATTTGGCATCCAAAAGTATTGATCCAATATTTTTTCATCATTTATAATCCTATAGGAAAAGAGCGGCTTTGAAAAGCCGCTCTCTCGATAATTCAATCCCGATTACTATCGGGATGAATTAGCGGGACATTCTCCTCGGAAGAAAGACCACTCCTCACATTCTTGGCCATTTCCAAAAATACAATAACCGGTTTCATTTCCTTGCGCGTCTTTTCGGATGTCCAATTTATATCCCTGCTTTTCACAATAAACCGAAGCGGGGTTAGCGAGCCCGGTCGCGTTTGAAAATTCTTCAGCCGTGCCATCTTGAAAACTCTTATCTATGATCTTATTGCTCACGCCCATAATCAAGTCTTTTGATTGCGAAGAAATATCCAAAGAATTAAATCCCTTGAGCGCCTCGTTATAATCAATGGTCTCTCCTGTAAGCAATGATTTCGCGAACTCCTGAAGTTTTTGCTGGTCCTCCGTGGAAAGATTGTTTAATTGTTTCAATTCTTCCTGATTCTGGCTTACTATTTTCTTGGCGAAGTCTTCAAGGACGATCTGTTTATACTCGTCCGTATTTTTCAGTTCATCGTAATACTTTTGCAAAGTGTCTTTCTGGGTTTCCGAAAGCGTAATCAAATTCAAATTCTCACTCAAAACATCGTTTTGTACTTCAATTATATCCTTCTTCAGCTCGGTCGGAGCCGCGTCTTCCATTTGCTTCAGAACCTCTATCTTTTCGATTCCCTTCGTCGGTTCACCCAAGTCTTTATTTATATTTTCTTTTACCACCTCCTTGACTTTCTCCGGCGATGCTATTTCGTACGAAGCCACGACAAAGGTCTTCAATGCTTCTGTTTGCACCTGGTCTGTATTGGTTCCGCTTGCCGAATTGGTAATGCTTTTTAAAATTTCCTGATGATTAAAGGTTTGCGCGGTTATCTGATTCAACAACTTTTCATTTTTCGGATTGTCCTTTTTCAAAACTTCCACGGCTTTTTCGAGCTTCACCATCTCCGTCTGATAATTGGCAAGTGCTTTGTTTATATTGTTTTGGTCTTGAGGCTTATTTATTGACAACTTCTGCGCTTCCGTTATCTTTTGATTAGCGAAATCAAGCCTCAATTCAGCCTTTTTAACGGGATCAAGAGTAAAAAATGACTGGATCTCTCTGGCGATATTCTTTATAAAATAGAATGGGCTGTCGGGCAAAAGCGTGGGATTGGCGATCTGCACGCCATTGTCCGCGGCTAATGCCGGCGCCACGCCAAATCCGAAATTAAACACACAAGCAGCGAAAAGAAAAACTATAATCGATTTCTTTAATATTTTTTTCATAATTTTTTACCCGGTTAAATAATTTTAAATTTTCAATTCAAAATTACGATTTAAATATTCTTAAATCGGATTTAATCGGGTTCGATTTCCTTTTTTATTTTATTAATTAAATCTTCAATTTTCATTTCTCCTAAATCGATCTTGCCCCGTTGTCTCACGCTCACGGTATCATTGGCGATCTCTTTTTCTCCGACCACGAGCAAATAGGGAATCTTTTCCATTTCCCCGGCTCTTATCTTTTTACCAATGGTTTCGTTGTCGTCATCAATTTTCACCCTAAACTGTTTTAATTTCTCCGCGATTTGCCTGGCGTATTCTCGATGCGCTTCGCCAACCGGCAATATCTTTATCTGCACCGGCGCGAGCCAAAACGGAAACGCTCCCGCGTAATGTTCTATCAACAATCCGATAAATCGTTCAAACGAACCGAATAGGGCGCGGTGAAGCATATACGGACGCTCTTTTTCTCCCTTGTCATTGGTAAACACCATCTCAAATCGTTCCGGCAAATTAAAATCAAATTGCAGAGTTGAACACTGCCACTCTCTTCCCAAAACATCTTTTATTTTAAAATCAAGCTTTGGTCCGTAAAAAGCGGCCTCACCCAATTCTTCTTTAAAATTCAGTTTTTTTTCTTTCGCGATATCTCGTAGCACTGCTTCCGTAAAATTCCAGCCCTCGTCATTACCGGCGTACTTTTCTTTGTTTTTCGGATCACGCAGTGAAAGATAAACATTAACCGCTTCAGCCTCAAATCCAAAAGCTTTATATATGTATAATATGAAATCAAGTATCTTTTTTAACTCATTTTCGACTTGATCCTTTCGACAAATAATATGGGCGTCATCCTGAGTAAATCCACGGACGCGAGTCAATCCGGACAACTCTCCTTTTTTTTCAAAACGATACACTGTTCCGGTCTCCGCCCAGACCAACGGAAGGTCGCGATAGGAGCGAGGAAGATTGTTATAAATCGAAATATGAAACGGGCAATTCATTGGTTTCAACAAAAACTGCTCAGACTCTTTGACCTTTTCCTTGTTTTTTAATTCCTCCAAAGATTGGCCCACCTCCAGAGGCGGATACATATCGTTTGAATAAAATCCCCAATGACCGGAATGTTCCCATAAGCGGCGATTGCCAATGTGCGGCGAACGCACCAGGTCATATCCGTTTTCCAAATGCTTCTTATACCAAAAATCTTCGATAATTCTCCACAACATCGCTCCTTTTGGGTGCCACATAACCAAACCGATACCAACCTCTTCGTCTATATGGAACAGATCCAAATCCTTTCCCAGCTTTCGGTGATCTCTTTTCTCAGCTTCTTCAAGCATTTTCAAATAATCCGCGAGTTCTTCCGGTGTTTCAAACGCCAAGCCATAGACTCTGGTAAGCATCTTGTTTTTTTCGTCGCCGCGCCAATAGGCTCCGGCAAGTTTTTGGAGTTTAAACGCGTTCAGATCTATTTCTTTCGCGCTGCTAATGTGCGGCCCCTTGCACAGATCGATAAAATCTCCGGAAGTATAAATGGAAACAGTATCTTCCGGTATCTCCTCGATCAATTCCAGTTTATAAGGTTCTTCTTTAAAAAGCTTTCTCGCTTCAGCCTTGCTGATATCCTTTTTTTCAAAAGAAATATTCCGTCCAATGATCTCTTTCATTTTCTTTTCTATCTTTTCCAAATCAGCTTCGTTCAGCTGAACATCGATATCGTAATAAAACCCGTTGTCAATCGCGGGACCAATCCCGAATTTCGCTTTCGGGTGCAACTCTTTCACGCTGTGAGCGAGAATGTGCGCCAAAGAGTGTCTTATGTTTTCTATTTTTTCAGGCATAAATTTTTACCCGGTTAAATACAATTTAAGCCTTGCTTAAATTGTAAATTTTAACCGTTAATAATTTTTATTGTTTATATTATTTTTTTGTTTTTAAACCTTTCGCCTTGCCGTTTCGAATTTTAAAATTTATTTAACCGGGTGAATTAAGCTTCTAATATTTCTTCGATTTCGTTGGCTATGATTTTCGGCGAACCGTCTTTGTAGTCGGCTCGGCCCGTAATCGAAATTATTTTATTTTCCTCAAGGGATTCCTGGCAAGATTCGAATATGGAAGGGAATACCACCACCTCTATCCGGTCCGTCAGATCCTGCAGTTTGATAAACATCATCGGCTGGCCCTTTTTGGTGATTATTTTCTTTGCCGTGGCGATAATGCCTCCAATGGTCACCATTTCCCCTTGAATAATGTATTTTTGATAAGGCTTTGAATAATCACGGATCATATTGAGGTCCGCGTTTACCTTTTTGATCGGCGTAGTCAGGCGCGTTAACATATCGCGAAACCTTTCCAAAGGATGGCCCGTGACATAAAGGCCCAAAAGTTCCTTTTCCCACGTCAATTTATCATAGTCGCTCGCGTGCTCAACCTTGTCCAGAGCTATGTCTCCATTTAAGCTCGCGGACGAGCAATTGTCAAACAAGCCTTTTTGTCCGCTCTCTTTTATCTTTTGGTTCTTTTTAGACCAATCCAAAAGCTTTTCCATATTCATCAAGATTTGGTTTCTTTCGATCAGGGTGTCAAAACAGCCCGCCTTGATCAAGCTTTCCATAGATTTTTTATTCAATACCTTGGCGTCCACGCGGGAAATAAAATCGTGAATGGTTTTAAATGGTCCACTCTTCTTCCTTTCCGCGATGATCAATTCCACAATGTTGTAGCCCACATTTTTAATGGCCGTGAGCCCGAACCTGATCTGGCTTTTATTCGGAACCACACTGAAGTTGCTGAAACTCTCATTTATGTCCGGAGCCAAAACCTCTATTCCCATTTTTTTGCATTCCTCGATCAATTCCGAGATCCTCTCAACGTCCGAACCCTCGCCGGTCAGAAGCGCGGCCATATATTCCACCGGATAATTGGCTTTGAGATACGCTGTTTGATAGGCGATAATGGCATAGCAAGCGGCATGACTTTTATTGAACGAATACATCGCGAAGGGTTCGATCCATTGCCAGATCTCGTCTCCGATTCTTTCGTTAATTCCATTGGCCTTGATGCCGCTGATAAATTTGTCTTTTTGCTCCAAAAGCAGTTTTTCTATTTTCTTTCCGATCGCTTTTCGCAAAATATCCGCCTCAGACAAAGTAAAACCGGCAAGCTCTTGGGCGATTCTCATAATTTGTTCTTGATACAAGGGGATGCCATAACTCGCTTCCAAGATCGGTTTCAGCCGCGGATGAAGATATCGCACTTCCTTTGTTTTATTCTTTCCGGCGATATAGTTCGGGATATGTTGCATCGGGCCGGGACGGTAAAGCGCCACCATAGCGATAATGTCTTCGATATCGGTCGGCTTCAGTTGTTTCAAGTATCTTCTCATCCCATCACTTTCCAATTGAAACACACCGACGCAATCGCCTTTTTGTAAAAGCTTAAATGTCTTTTGGTCATCCAGAGGAATATTATCAATATCCACGTTCATTCCGTGCACCGCGTAAATTCTTTTCAAAGTTTCTTCAATTGTTGTTAAGTTTTTCAATCCCAGAAAATCCATTTTCAACAATCCCAGGCTTTCGATTCCGTGCATTTCGTATTGTGTCACGATCGCGTTCTCATCTTGAGTGGGGTGCTGGATCGGCACAACATCATCCAGTGGGCTCGCGGAGATCACAACGCCGCAAGCGTGAGTGGACGCGTGCCTGGCGCAGCCCTCTATTTTTAAAGCTAAATCTATTAATCTTTTCGCTTGTTCATCCGAATTGTATAAGTCGCTGAAATCATCAACATTTTCCAATGTTTCCTGCAAAGAAAATCCCTGCGGAATCATTTTCGCGACTCGATCGCAATAACTGTATTGGTAGCCCAAAGCTCGCCCCACGTCTCGGATCGCGGCGCGAGCCGCCATTGTTCCAAAAGTGATGATCTGGGCGACGTGATTGCGTCCGTATTTTTGAGCGACATAATTGATTACCTCGTCTCGTCTTTTATCCGTAAAATCAAGATCAATATCCGGAGGGGAGATCCTGTCCGGATTTAAAAATCTTTGGAAATATAATCCGTATTTCAGGGGATCAACGTTTGTTACGTTCGACAAATAGGCGACTATCGATCCTCCCGCGGATCCTCTGCCCGGACCGACAACGATACGGTTGGATTTCGCCCAATTAACGTAATCTTGCACGATCAAAAAATAATCTATAAATCCCGTGCGCCCGATAACCGACAATTCGTATTCCAATCGCTCCACGATCGGTTTCAATTTTTCGTCTTGCACCTCTTCAACTTTTATGTCTTCACCCTTTTCCGATTTTTCTATCAAAACTTCCAGCTCTTTTGATTCAATGCCGTATTTTTTTTGAATACCTTTGTAGCACAACTCGCGCAAATAATTAAGATGATCTTTGCCGTCCGGCACTTCAAAATAGGGAAGTTTTGTTTCTCCAAGCTTCATTTCCAAATTACAATCCGCGACGATCTTTTGGGTGTTTTCGATCGCTTCCATATTTTCTTTAAAGCTCTCCGCCATTTCTTCACCCGATTTAATGGAAAAATCTTCTCCTTGCATCGAAAGCCTGTCCTTGTCCTCAATGTCCGCCCCGGTATTGATCAACATTAAAATATCTTGAGCCTCTTCATCATCTTTGTTGGCGTAATGGCAGTCGTTCGTCGCGACCAGGGGAATGCCGGTTTTTTTTGAAAGCTCTATCAAAAGCTCGTTTACTTTTCCTTGTTCCTTTAAATTGGGGTGCGGTTGAATTTCAAGATAGAAATTGCCTTTTCCGAAAATTTCTTCATAGCGCCGCGCCATCTGTTCGGCCTCGTCTATTTTTCCGGCCAAAAGCATCACGGGTATCCTGCCCTGCAGGCAAGCACTTAGACAGATGAGTCCTTTTGAATGCTCGGCCAAAAGATCGAGGTCGATCCTCGGCTTGTAATAAAAACCGGTCAAGTGCGCGATGGTCACCAACTTCACAAGATTGTTGTATCCTTCTTCGTTCTTTGCCAAAAGTATAAGATGATATCTTCGGCCGCCCGTTTGCGGAGTTTTGTCTTCCATTTTGCCCACGGCTTCGTAAAATTCGCAACCGATTATGGGTTTTATTCCTTTGGCCTTTGCCTTTTCGTAAAACTCCACAGCTCCGTACATTACGCCGTGATCGGTCAGAGCGACCGAATCCATACCCAAATCCTTCACCTTTTTTAAGATGTCATCTATTTTCGGCAAGCCATCCAAAAGAGAATAATGCGAATGCAAATGCAAATGGGTAAATTTGTTCATTTTTTTTAAAACCCTATCTAATCTTTTTTCCTCCGATCTCTGTCCGGCTCTCTTCAACACCGTTAAAAGACGTCCCGCTCGTGATGAGATCTCCTCCGATCCTGATATCATCCAGATCGAGCATTCCGTCTATCTGAGCTTCTTTTATACTTATACTGCCGACAGCTTTCGCCCCCTCCAATACCAGGTCGCCCCTCACCACCAGATCGGCAAATTTTGTTTTCGTGTTTTCTATGCGCGCTTGGTCCAAAATAATGCTTCCGCCCACGTCGGTCTTCGCCAGGCTCAAAAATCCCTTGCTCTTCACTTTTTCCGCCAGAATGTCTTTTCCGATCTCCGCGCCCACCAAATTTATTGCACCCGTGGTTTTCAATCCTTCAATGTTGAGATTGCCTCCCACCTTAATCTTGGCCAAATAAACGGACCCGAATATCTTGGCGTTCTTCAAGATCAAGTCGCCCTCGATTAAAATATCACCCAAAAAGAATTGGTCTCTGATCTCCGCGTTCTCAAAATTAATCCCGCGCCTGATCTTATCGTTCAAGATAAAAAAAGCGCTTATGGTCTTGTTTGAAAAATCGATCATCCGGTCCTCTTGTTCCGCCTTTCGTATTTCCTGTTCGATCTCTTCCGCCGTCAACGGAGTTTTTATTTCAACAATTTTTTTGAATGCCATGTTAAAGAAAAATATGCTAATATATCTACATATATAATATCTCAAAATCAATGACTATTCAAGCGGAAAAAAGGCTGTGGACACAGGGGTATAAACTTGTCGTTGGATTGGACGAAGCGGGGCGCGGACCCTTGGCCGGTCCGGTCGTGGCCGGAGCCCTCCTGCTACTCACAAAAAAAATAAACAATGAATTATTAAGAATTGTAAAAGACTCGAAAAAGCTGTCTAGTGCGAAGAGGGAAGCGGCCTTCGCGCTGATCTTAAAAGAGCCGCAAATTGTTTTCGGGATCGGAATTGTCTCAGAAAAAATAATTGATAAAATAAACATCTTTGAAGCAACCAAGCTTGCTATGGAAAAAGCCGTGGCCGATCTGGCTCGCAAGTTAGGTAAAAATCCGGATATGCTGATTATCGACGGCAAGCACATAATCAATCTGCCGATCAAACAGCGAGCGATAATAAAAGCGGACGACAAGATATTTTCCTGTTCCGCCGCGAGCATAATAGCGAAGGTGACGAGAGATAGGATAATGGATAAGATGCACAAAAAATATCCGCGATACGGATTTATTAAACACAAAGGTTATGGCACGCGCCTGCATTTTCAAATGATCAAAAAATACGGGCCTTGCGCGATCCACCGCCGATCATTCACGCCCATAAAAAACTTATAAAGATTGGGGATTAATCAAATTGACTAATGAAGCTTAATATCGTATTGTGTTTTTGGTGAAGAACCATGGATATAGAACTGCTTGGCTTTATCGGAATGCACACTGAAAAGATTGAAAATCTTTTGAGTGCCGACGAAAAGGAGCTTGTGAATCGTCTTGCGAATTTCCTTTACATTTGTAAAAAAGATCCGGAAAGAGCAAACAACATAATCTCCGAGAACAATATCCAAAAAAACATTGTTCTCACTCCCCAAAACTTCATTGAAGAAAAGCCTTTCTCGGTCTTTGATGAGAACAGACATAAGCTAATCCTTGGATTCAGAAGTTCCTTGGTGAAACTGCGGGATTACGCGAACCATCTTTACGATGAGCGTGCCAACACAATCATCAAAAACAAGGGTAGCGATAAAGGCGAAGAAGTTGCCGAAATAGGCGGGAAAATCTTGGGAATCGAAAAAATGATTCAAACGAACGAAACAACGCTTCGATACTTGCTGCTTTACCCGCTTATCATCAATCACCCGAAAGTGTCCGAGGATGAAAAAGGACAATAATAATTCCTCTCTTTTTTTATACAAAAATTTCTCAGCTCAACATCTTGACTATTTACAAATATGTTAATATATATTATAATTCGCTTGTTTAATTTTACAATTGCATATAAGGAAGTGATGTAATGTTGGGAAACCCTTTAGTAAAAGAGCATCGGATTGGGAGCGCGTATGGCGACGATCTATTCGAAGATCGATTTGATCCGTTCGAATCCCTTGCCCCTGTAGAGCATCCTGAA
>Ga0265297_10005706_pt1 | contig 18691 bp, 18 predicted proteins | sample Munlanlwell13791_FD_192502 | JGI IMG/M metagenome (GOLD analysis project Ga0265297, IMG submission 192502) | Leachate microbial communities from a municipal landfill in Southern Ontario, Canada - Leachate well 137-91 | ecosystem: Engineered > Solid waste > Landfill > Unclassified | place...
TACCTATTACCCATATGGATCCCAATACAACTATGGCTGTAATGACCCGGATACTGCTCACCGCTATACAGGACAGATTAAAGACAATAGCTTCATGGATCTTTATTACTACAATGCAAGATATTACAATCCAACCCTTGGCATATTCATGTCAGCTGACAAAGCTCAAGGACCAAATAGGTACTCATATGTAGGAGGTAATCCTATTATGAAGAATGATCCGAGTGGGAACGCAGCTGAAGCAGGAGGGGCAGGAGGGGGAGAAGAGGAAGAGAGATATAAACCTGCTCTTCCGGTTTACAACTATACAGTTTACGATGCAAATGAGGCTCTAAAATTTTTTGGAATATCTTCGTTATTTAATATTGGAAGTCTAGAAACTGTTTCAACGGAATCTATTCGTTATTTAACTAAGCTTGATTATGCTTATCCTCCGGCTGCTGCAGCATCAATTTTTGCTTATATGGCAAAAAGCTATAATTCCAATACTGTCAATCAAAATGTTCTGAAGACAACTGAATACAAAAGCTTCGAAAATAAGATAAAGAAAGATATTAATTATGATGCTTCAAGCGACCTCGAATTTGCGAAATCAGTGACAAATAGTATATTCAATAATGTTCAATATAACGAAAAGGTTTTCCAGGAAATAGAAGAAACCGGTAAGTCAAAAACAACGATGCTGAGAAATTTTATTCCTCATGCTAGTGTTATACCAAGTCTTATGAAGAGTGAAGGTGTATGTAGAGAATTTGCAATTTACGAGCATTATTTATTAGGTCAAAATGGGATTGAAACAGAAGTTATATTTGGACAATCAGGTAACAACGGGCACGTTTATTTAAAAGGGAATTTTAACGGTGAAACTTATATCCTTGATCCAACAAAAAACAATGTTTTTCTTAAAAAAGACAGTAAAGAGATGGGTTATAAAAGTCCAATTCTGCCTGGAGGAAGTATGTATGAGGAAACATGGGAGATAAAATTGGCGAGACTTATCGGTTGGATAGAATAGATTATCTGGTTTTTACGCTCCAGTTTCCGTAATCAGTATTCTAGTTGAAAGACTTAACTTCTTTTTTGTTAAAATACATTTAACATGATCAGAAAAAAATTTACGATTCTCCACAGTAATGACATGCATGGTGATTTCTTGGCCGAGGTTAATGGTGAGAAAGGTGAACTGATCGGGGGCCTGGCTCTTTTATCTGCGTATGTTAACAAAGTCCGGCGTGAGGAAGAAAATGTCCTTTTTGTCATCTCGGGAGACATGGTGCAAGGGTCGCTTATTGACACTGAATATAAGGGTATTTCAACTATTGAAATCATGAATTATCTGGCGCCTGATGTGGTTGCTCTTGGCAATCATGAATTTGATTACGGACTGCCTCACCTTTTGTTTCTTGAGAAAATGGCGAACTTTCCCATAGTCAATGCCAATCTATACATAAAAAAATACAATAAAAGACTGATGCGGTCGCACCACATTATTAGCAAGGCAGAATTTGACATTTTATTTACTGGGATTTTAACGGAAAAAGTAATTGATTCACTCAAGATGGATAATTTAGTTGGCAGTTTTATTACTCTTGAGGAAGCCAGTCAGGAAGTCGGTAAAATAACCAATGCCTATAAAACTAATGATATTGATCTGACAATACTTTTAACCCATATTGGTTACGAAGCAGATATCGAACTGGCTAAATTGCTCAGACCTGAGTGGGGAGTGGATATGATTATCGGTGGTCATTCACACACAATCCTTGACAAGCCGGCTAACATTAATAATGTTCTTATCGCTCAGGCAGGTACGGGTACTAATCAGATCGGCCGTTTTGATATTACGGTTGACGACGACACCAACAGTATTGTTGATTACGAATGGAAAGCAGTAACGATCTCCGATAAACTTGTCAAGCCGGATAAAGAGCTTGTTGAATACATCCAGTCATTTAAAGCGGTTGTTGACAGAAAATATAATGTCGTGATTTGCAAACTAACGGAGAAACATACTCATCCGAAAAGAGAAATCGAGACAACGTTAGGTAATCTGCTGGCTGATGCTTTTGCAGAGATTGCTGAATGCGATGTAATGCTACTCGGTAGCGGATCGGTGAGGTCAAAGGAAATGGGAGCGGTAGTGACATTAATGGATCTCAAATCATGTTTTCCTTATGATGACTCGCTTACACGGTTTAAGATTAACGGCGGTCAACTGGTAAAGATATTTGGGCATATTATGAGACCTGGTAACCGAAACGGTGAAGGCGAATGTTACCAGGTAAACAGCGGAATTAAGGCTGTATATAGTGACAGTAAAAAAGAACTGTTATCTCTATCCGTAAAAGGGAAACCGGTTGATAATAATCAACCATATACAATCTGTCTCCAAGGATACCATTTTAATAATTGTGCAAGTTACCTTAACATTACTGCTAAAGAACTACAGGATCAATTACCTCCTAAAGTAATCACAACCAGCGCTCAGGAAAGCTTGGAAGAATGGATGAGGAACCATCAGAATATTGGACGGAAGATAGAAGGAAGATTGGTGTATAGTCAGAATTAGTTGAATTGGTTGAATTAGTTTAATTGGTTAATTGCGGATTAAGAAAAGTGACTAAACCTCTAGTTTTGTCATCCCGATGAAAGTCGGGATCCAGTTAACGAGATGCTGAAATTAATTCAGCATGACATAAACAAAAATAACCTCTGCGGTTTGATACAACAAATAGGCTAGAAGATAAGAACCGTGGAGCTTAATAATTTATTAGAAATAAAGTAAATTAGATCAATTATCTGATCGTCTTCAGGATTTTTTCCACTTCCCGGTCATCAATTCTCCGATTTTTGCCTCGATGGGAAAGCAGAGCGCCGGAAAAGGTCTTCGGAATATGCATTAACTCATGGATTAAAGTCTTTATTTTATCCCGTTCGTTCAGTTTATCGAACTTTCTTGCATTAACCTCGATAATATAGTGCGGTTCAATTCCGGCAACTTCTTTGAAAAGTTTTGCCATACCCCAGATACGGGCATAAGCGCGTGTCTTGGCATCAAAGCTACGGATACAGTGGACATGACTGGTTTTGATGTACGAAAAACCCAATTTTTTCACCAAAAGGTCAATGTTTTTCTTGATATCAGGGGCTAAAGAGTAGTTCATAACTATCTCGCATGATTTGAATTTCTTGTTACATTTAGTAGTTCTGTTATTCCCTTTTCAATTACTTTTTTTGATGAGGTAATAAAATTACCGATTATTTTATAACTACCTTTATTATCAACGCCGAAAATATTACCTTCAGATCCAACAAAAATATATCTACCGATTCTTTGTTCTGAAGTAAAAATTAATATGTTGAATTTGTAACTACTGAGTATTCTTGACGATATTCTTTGGAATTCATCAGTAGAAATATAACACATATTCTTATTTAATAAACCATATCCGATAGGAGTAAATTGATATATTTTCCATCTATCAAAACAATCTGAAAAATCAGCCAACATAGCGCCAATATTCAAAATATCGTCGCTATTAATTTTACTAATTACAGTTCTAACGGTAATTTTGATTCTAGGATAGTTTTTATGTAAGTAATGTATTGAGTCAACCGCCGATTGAAAAGAATTTATTGTTCCTAGCCTTGTTTTTTTATTTTTTGTATAGTCTGAACCGTCGATTGGAATTCCGATTTCGTCAATAAACGGCAAGATTTTATTTGCCCATCTTTGAAGCAATATAGTATTAGTAGATAGAGTTATTTTCATGCCTTTGAGCTTTGCATATTTTATAAGGATATCGATATCGTTTCTAATTAATGGTTCACCACCGGTAAAAACAATGGACTCAGTCCCTTTTTTGTTAAAAAAATCTATAACATTTTTCCAGTTATTTGTAGTAAGGCCGTCTTTGATACAATGATCCGGTCCCCAACATATTGGACATCTTAAATTACAATTAGCCGTGGGATGAATATCTATTATTTGAGGAAAAATACGAGTATTTTTTGTTCTAGGCACAAGATTATTGAATAATTTTAATTATTTATTTTGTGAAAATTTTTCCTTTTATGGTCAATAATCAAGTTTCTTATAAAGGTTGATTTCGTTATCATCAATTCTTTTGAAATGGCATTAAGGTAAGTTAATAAATCAGGACTGATGAAAAAATTAAATCTTCTGTCGACAAGTTTCTTTGCCTTTTCAAAGTTGATTTCTATCATTTCTTCCAGATTACTATTGTCGTACTCGACGAGAATGAACTTTTCATCTTCAATACCTTTTAAAAAATCAGGAAGCCGCCCTTTTTTATAAAAGGCGATTACTGGTCTATTATTTTCAAGTGATTTTTCAATAAGATAACCTATTGTAAGGCTGTGTATCGAACATTCAAAAAGACAAATATCTGCCTCTTTAGCCTGTTTTAATAAGTACTTATGAATTTTTGAATAAAATTTATTACCTTCAGATTTTAACCTTTTAAAAAAAGTATCATTAGATACCTTAAAAAAATCTGTATTTAAATTGACGTATCCGTTTTTTTCAATAAAACCAGAGATAATATTATAATATTTATCTAACTCTGGCCGGCCTCTCCTTGAAGCGGAAAAAAATACTTTCATATCAAGCGAATTATACAATAAAATTAGTTTTGTTTGTCAACGGAAAAAAAAATGCTACAATCAAATCATGAATAAAAAAATAATCATTCTGCTAACAGGACTTTTTTTATTAGTTATTCCTTTAACGTCTCTTGTCAGGGCGGAACAGATTAATAACTTTACCTCTCAAATTACGGTAAATAAAAATGGAACGGTTGATGTAGCCGAATCCTTAGACTATGATTTTGGCGCTTTGCAAAAGCACGGAATCTATCGCGACATTCCTGATACTAAAATTAACCAGGACGGTAAAAAATATAGGCTTTCGTATAGAGTGATTTCCGTGATCGATGATCAAAATATTCCGTACAACTATACAACCTCTTATCTGAGTAGCGGATTACGTATAAAAATAGGTGATGCCAATAGGTTCGTTACCGGACTGAAAAAATACGTGATCAAATATCAGGTATCGGGAGCTTTGACTTATTTTTCCGATCATGACGAGCTTTATTGGAATATTACGGGAAATGACTGGCAGATACCGATTGAATCGGCCCAAGCAGTAATACATCTTCCTGAAGAAGCTTTGGGTGTAAACAAAATCAAAATGACTTGTTTCACCGGAATTGCCGGATCAACCGCAAAGGAATGTTCAACTAAAGAAGAAAATCAATTACTGGTTATTAATACTGATCAGCAGATTAATCCAACCGAAGGACTGACTGTCGCGGTTAGTTTTCCAAAAAATATTGTGGCTGTGCTCGAACCGAAAGAAGTAATTAATTTCTTCGATACTTTAATCGGGAAAATAGTTTTATTTATTATTATTCTTTTAGTCGCTGGTTGGTATGTGATCTATCCAATCTGGATAGTTATTCAATGGTATACTAACGGTCGTGACCCTTCGGCAAGCTCAGGGCAAGTCCGAGCTTGGTTTGATGCACCTAAACTTAAATCTGGTCGGGTTTTAACTCCGCTTGAAACCGGAACCATAGTCGACGAAAAGGTTGATTTAAAAGATTTTTCCGGAATGATTATTCATCTTGCCCAGAGAAATTATCTTAAGATCGTTGAGAAAAAGAAAAATGATTTCTATTTTGCCAAGGGTAATAAAGCTTATGAAAATGACAGTTCGCTAATGCCTTTTGAGAAAAAGCTGCTTCAAGGGATTTTTACCGGCCGGGACGAAGTCAGATTAAAAGATGTTCACCTATATGAGACTATCGCTGATGTAAAAAAAGCGGTTAATCAAGATATGACCAGTGAGAAGCTTTTTGATAAAAATCCCGACAGTATTCGACTGTTCTATGGTGTTATTACCGGGCTGGCTGTTTTTACCTCAAATATATTGCTGGCCGTTACTTCTTTTTTCTTCGGCCGGCGCATGGTTAAAAAAACAGTTGAAGGGGTTGAGGCAGCTAACGTAGCCAAATCACTGAAAAATTTTCTCTCCAGTCAGGAAAGGCAACTGGAGTTTCAGGCCAAAAACCAGATGATGTTTGAAAAACTGTTGCCTTTTGCAGTGGTTTTCGGAGTTGAACGGATCTGGGCTGATCGCTTTAAAGATATCGCCTTAAAACCGCCGAATTGGTATCAGGGGTATGATAACAATAACTTTAACAGCATTTTTTTTGTCAACCGGCTTAATTCTTCAATGAATAGTTTCCGCAGTTCGGCAACACCGCCGTCTTCAACCAGAAGCAGCTCGGGTTTTTCCAGCGGATTTTCCGGTGGATCTTCAGGCGGTGGAGGTGGGGGTGGGGGAGGAGGAAGCTGGTAAAGCCAAATACGAACCTACGAGGTTCGTAACAGGCTTAAATATTGTGTCTTTTTATTAATTTTAATCTTCTTTGATAATCGATTTGATCTTCAACAAATCTTTTGTATTTCTTACTGCTTTTTATCGAGATTTCAGTAACATCATTAATATTATTATTTGTAATAAAATGCTTATAGGAAGAAAATACCCAATCTTCAGGTTTGTCTACTAATTTATTTGTAACAGGATTAAGATGAATATAACGACTAACATGAAGTAGCTGTTCATTATTAATTATTTTCACATGTTTATACCTGGTTTGCCATAACGGACCCTTTCTTTTATACTTAATATTAAAATATCTCGTATAGCTATTCTCAACATCGCTGATATATTTTGATAGACCGTAAGAATAAAACTTAATAAGTAAATGATAATGATCTGGCATTACGCAATATGAAAGTATTTTTATAAGATTTTGGTCTTCATTATATTTTATAATATTTAGTTTGATCAAGCTTTTCTTTCTTCTCATTTCATCTGAATAACTTCTTTTAATTGATTTTTGATTGTAGTAGGCAAGTACATTGACAAATCTTAAGCTGTTTGAATGATTACGGAAGATAGCAAAGTTTGCAATACTTTTGTTGAATATATGATAGATATTTGTGCTTTTTGTGTTTTTCACATTCAAAATATTAATGTATTAAAACAACATAATTATGTCAACAGGATATAGACAAACATTTTTTTATTTATATTATTGTGACAATATTCTTTTGATCAATAACAATGCCAAAAAACGAACCTCGTAGGTTCGTGTGGCTTAAGGCAAAGCGTAAAGATTTATAAAAAAATGATAAAATAGATATCTAATCGGTGTTGGTTTAGTCCTCGTAGCTCAACTGGATAGAGCTTTGGTTTGCGGAACCAACGGTTGGGCGTTCAAGTCGCCCCGAGGACACTAGAAAGCGTTTCCCGACGAAACTTCGGGATTATGCTTTCTTGTGTCCGCCGAATATCGCTCTTCAACACGACGAGCGAACCTGTCTGCCGACAGGCAGGTAGCGATGAGCTAAGTATTGAAGTAAGATATGGAGGACACGAGTAGTTGTAAAGTAAATGGACTTGAGTTGAACATGAGTGAACGAGGACGAATAATAAAAAATTCTAGAGGTAAGTTATCCAAAAAATTTGGGTCTGTGGTGAAACGGTATCATAAGGGTCTCCAAAACCTTTGTTCCCCGTTCGAATCGGGGCAGACCTGCCACGTTCAGCTCGCTTCACCATTATGTAAACTAATTGTGAATCGCTCGTGAACGTGGCAAGCTATATATAAAAAAAGAAGCGAGCATGAACTGTGGCCTGCTTAGTTATAGTTGCTTTGGATAATTGTCCCTATGTATTATTTTTATATTCTCAGAAGCCTAAAAAATAAGAAACTTTACCTCGGTTACACTCCAAATATAAAAGAAAGAGTTAAATCTCACAATAATGGCGAAAATAAAGCGACAAGACCGAATATTCCTTATGAGTTAATCTATTATTCAGCTTTTAAAAATCAAAAAGATGCGACAAATTGTGAAAAATATTTTAAAACCACAGCTGGATGGAAAAGAATTAATAAAATGCTGGATAATGTTTTAAAAGAATAAAGAACAGGGTAAGAAACTACGCAAAATTATTCGCCAATGAGCTTTAAAAGCAGGAAAAACGAAAGAAGAATGATTGTCTATATAAATTTTATCATCCTAACAAAAAAACTACCGAAATGATAATTTCTAGAGCCTTAAATTAGGCCGAAAAACAACCGCTTCGGTTGGATTGGTTAATTGAATATATACACCGGCATGCCGACATCAGAAAAGTTGTAGACTTCAAGAGATGAGCCAACATCAAGGGCAACACAACCTCCGGTATGAGGTGAACCGATGAACTCCCGCGGCCGTTGAATTCTTTGGCCGTTATTAGCAAGCCAGTATGGCAGCTCATGAATACCAAAATAAGCATTAAGCTCTGAGCTGTAGCCAAAAGCCATCCAGTAAGGCATATAGACATAGTAGATGTCAGAAAAAGCGTTCGCGGCCTTATTAAGAATCTTAAATTGTCCAACGGGCGTTGGATAATACAGACCGGTCGAGACGCGATGGGTTTGATAAAGACTGTTATTTTCAAAAAGGTACATCATCTGTTGAGAGATATCGATTTCAATGTACTTCTTAGCCAGATTACCGGTTGAATTTGGATTAAGGTCGATTCTGGTGATTAAAGTATTAATTTCTACACCATTAGATCGGGACTTGATTAAGGCGGAAAAATCTCTCTTCAAGCTATCGAATGATATTTTTTTATCATTAGTTTGAGTGACATTTTTATTAATAAAATTAATTAATTCAGTTTCATCAATATTGATTCTTAAATTTTGGGAATCTTCAATATCAAAATTGACGATTTTTTTAAGCTCCAGTGGGTGAATAGTAATATTGGTGTTTTCAGATTGATCTTTAACGACAATATAAACCGGCTTTTGGAAAATCGCTTCAAGTCGATTGTTAATTGATAATATCTGAGCTTTTTTAGTATTGGCGATCTTAACAATATTTGGCTTAAGCGGATTTTTTTGGCCGATATTAAACAATATTTGTGATTTTAAACTGTCGCTATTGATTCGGTATTTTTCCTCATTTTCCTCGTAATTAATCTTCTTGTTGGTCTCATCAATGATGACTTGATCATTTTTTTGGCTAAAATCAAAAACCGTGTTTTCGATAAATTGATAATAATCTTCAGCAAAAGTAATCGTTGGAATAATAATTCTTGGCGATCGGAATGAGTTAAAAAAAGAAAGGTAGTTTGATAAAAATACTCGATTTGGTTGGAAAACTGCTTTGATAGTACTGTCTGTATTAAGGTGAATCCCAAGATCCGAAAACCGATACTGATAAACGCGATCTTTAATCTGAAGTTGAAGCGTACCTGTGGCAATATTTTTTATTGATTGAGTTAAGTCGGTCTTATTCTTTCCGGTCACATTTATCTGAGAGATATAGGTATTTGGAAACGAAAAATTATAAATATATACGTTAATCAGTAGAAAAAGAAGAAAAAAAACAATAACAGTTAAAATTCTGTTCATTACCATCAAGTAAAGTCTGGAATATTGGGTACGTTAGCAACTACAGGCGGTTGCGTTGGCGTCGGGGCAATTGGTTCTGCTGCTTTTTGTTGCAGATTATTCAAAATAGAGTTCAAATGATCATCGGGCTGTACAGCTGACTGGGCTTGGGTAACTGGAGCCTGAGGTGGCGCTATCGGTTGAACTGTTACCGGAGGCGTTTCAATTGGAGGTAAAGGAGAAGGTATAGTATTTGGTGCGGTTTGAGGCATCGGTGGAATAGATGGTGATGTAATTTTATCTGGTTGGGGTGGTGTTGGCACGACAGGAGAAGGTGGTACCGGCGATGACGAAATTTCTTCAATGGGTTTTTCCGGTGTGGGAATAGGTTTTGTGACCGGAACAAAACCAAGAGCTTTATCAAACTCATCCTGGGTAAAACCTTTAAGAATGATAATCTGGCCGTCATCTTTTTCGATTTTGGTGACCGGTGTGCCGGCAAAGTTATTCGATACTGCCATCATCTCGGTTAAAAAATCACGGTTAGCTTCAAGATTTTTTTCCTCAAATTGGAGGTTATGAGCTTTAAGGTAATCTTTCTCTTGAGTTGAGTACTGGCATTCGGTTATGGTGTAGATAGTTATTTTCATATAAATTTCATTATGGAGAAAAAAAATTTCAATGTCAAGGGGAAAAGGAAAATAAATTTTCTTTAGGGGCTATATTTCTCTATGAATTATGTCTGCTCCACTGCTGGATGTATCATTTTTTTTTATTAATTTTATGCTTCTTTCCGAATAAATCGGCAAGCTGAAACCGAAACTGGCGCCTTTACCGATACCTTTGGAATGAGCAAATATCGTACCTTTATGATGTTCGATGATTGACCGTGCGATATATAATCCAAGTCCGGTTCCCTGAGAGGATTCTTGATTAGTCGTATATGAAGCTTTAATAAAACCATATTTTTGAAACAATCTTGGAATATTTTCCGGCTCAATACCACGTCCAGTGTCTTTTACGGTTGTAACGAAAAATTGTTTCTTTTTATCAAAAGATATATTAATGCTTCCGCCCGGTTGAGTGAATTTCAATGAGTTACCAATGAGATTAATAAGCACCTCTTTTATTTTGTCCTGATCGCAGATCACACGAGGGCAATCTTCATGCTGTTTATCAATAGTAATTGTTATTTTGTGTTCTTCCGATCTGGGCGCAATTTCAGCAACAACTTCTTTAACAAGCTTAACAAGATCTGTTTCTTTCATCTCAAACTTCATTCTGCCTGATTCAATTCTTGAAACATTCAACATATCGTTGACGAGCTTGATTAGTCTTATGGTTGAGTAATAAGAACGCGAAAGATAGAACCGAAGTTTTTCGCTTAATTTACCGGCTCGACCATTCATAGCCAGCCACAAATATGAGCGGATAACTGTCATTGGTGTTCTAAGTTCATGGGAGGCTATCGAAACGAAGTCGTCTTTCATTTTATCAAGATCCTTAAGTTTCTCATTAGCCTTTGTCAGTTCATTAAACAGTTTTTGGATTTTGGCCCTGATTTCACGTTCGGCTAGAATAGTTTTTGCCAATGACCGGCTATAGATTGTCATAAAAATCAGATACATCAGTCTAACAACAAAAAGAACAGTGTTCATTAAATTCGAATCTACCTGACCTTTTGCCATCAGAATAATCCACTCGACAGAAACAGAAAACGTCATTATAGAACCAACTATCAAAACAGTGTCGGGATTAAGATTAAGAGAAGACTCCATTAATGTTAGACCATAGATGATAAAGAGATTGCCGTTAATCCTGTCGATATTGGCAAGAAAAAAAGTCAGCAATATAACGCTGGTAATTAACTGGATATTCAGGACAACCTTATAATCCATTTTTCTTTCTTCCAGATACTGAATAATAGCTTCAAAAACTATACTTGTTGCTAGGGCAAGAAATATGCAGATAGATAATGAGACTCGATTGGGAATGTTAATTTTTATGAATAAAGGTAATACAACAATAATAATATAGAAGACAAATTCGATAAATATTTTTGTATAGGTTGAAAGCAGCCTTAAATCATTATTTTTTTCAATTGTTTTTTTTAGCATGATATTAAATTAATAATACTATAAATTGTAATTTACAGTGATAGTACGAATAGTACTATAGGATTTGATTTCTCATACTTTGAAGGATACAATATGGTAATGGAAGATGATAAGGCTTTTATCGCAGGACAACGAAGATCAGGAGAAACTTACAGATCACCTGTTTCAAGCCTGGGATTGCTATATCAGGCGCTTTACTTTCTTGTAAAAAAAGATAGGTCGAAACTTGCAGTGGAAGAGATAATGGATCTTCCAACTACGACCGATAAAGAAGAGGCTGTAAATTATCAACAGATTTACTTGACAGAAAAACTTTTCGGGGAAATAGTATATGCTCCGCTTATTTCTTGGTTAAGAGCGAGTAAGAAACATGGAGATCGTTTTTTTGTTCCAGGATCCGGTACAGGAGGAGTTGAGGACCAAATATGGGAAGAATATAGAGGAAAAGTCGACATAACATCCTCAGACATAAGTGGACGAGCACTAAAAGGTATGTTGGATAATGATTATATTCCTTATGAATTAAGAAATCATCTGGAAACCAGACAGATAGTTGCTGATGCAACAAATCTAGGCAATATAAAAGACGATCAATTTGACTGGACAGTAACATGGAATCTTGCTCACCATTTACCGGACATAACAAGTCTATCAAATATGCTCTTTGAGACTGCCAGGGTTGCCAAAAAAGGAGTCTGTCATGCTGATCCTTATGATATTGATAAAAAACCTTTGCCTCCATTAGCCGTATACGCAATGACTACACTTTCGCGTATGCTGCACCGGTTTAGAAAAGGAAAATCATTCGAACTGGGAAATCTTGTCCGGCATGATGCGGTCATATCATATTTCCGATCATATCAGGAGGCTGACATAAAAAAAGCCGTTGATGACGCAAATAAGAAATTAGCAGAGTATGCTCTGGAAAATAATAAATCTGTAAAACATCTTAATTTATCACCATCTAAAGATGGCTTTTTCTGGGTAATAAGCGGGGATTGGTCAAAGCAATTATGATGTGTCAAGATTTGACAAAACATATTGATTACTGTTAAATTATCCTATATGAATAAAAAAATACTCATCATTGACGATGACAAATATCTGCGTCAGCTATATGTTGAGGTGCTTACCAATGAAGGATTTTCTGTTTCTGCTGCGGTTGACGGGGAGGAAGGATTAAACAAAGTCAAAGCAGAGATTTTTGATCTGATTCTCCTTGATATAATGATGCCGAAAATTGACGGTCTTGATTTCTTAAGAAAAATTAAGGATTTGCCCAATGTTGCCAGCCAAGGTAAGGTCGTAATTCTGACCAATCTTGCTCATGATCCGATTATTAAAGAAGGGTTAGCTCTGGGAGCTAAATCATACTTAATTAAAACCGATCTTGATCCGGATCAATTAATTGAAAAGGTTAAAAGCTTCGTTAATATCTGAAAATGGTAAAGAAAATTCTGCCTTTCTTAACATTAATTTTAATTGTTGGATTTATTGTCTGGCTTGTTTATCTTAAACCAGCAGAGAATTTACCTGTTTCTGAAAAAATTATTCAGACAGAAACGGTAACTGAAAATCCCACTCCAGAGATCACCTGTAAATTATCAAAGTCAATCTTTATTCCTTCGTGGAGTATTATTAAAGATTCTGATTTTTCTCAGTATGACCGATTAATATATTTTGGCAGTGAAAACGATAATGGGTTTTCTGATTTTGTTGAGTTAAATGGATCTTATGAAAAATGGTATACAATCAAAATGATTGATACGGAAAGTAATATTGATGTATTAAACAATCCCGGACAATGGGGAAAAATCAGTTCTGATACGGCAGAGATAGTAGAAAAATATAGGCTTGGTGGCATAGCTCTTGATCTTGAAATAAGCAGTTTGGTATTAACTGATCTAACAAGCAAGATAAACGAATTTGTAAAACATCTTTATACTCAATTTTCAGATAAAAAAATAAAGTTCAGTCTTGTCCTGTATGGTGATATTTTTTATCGTAAACGTCAATACGATTTATTAACATTAAATAATTACTGCGATGAAGTAATGATTATGGCCTATGATTATCACAAAACAATCAGTGAGTCGGGACCGAATTTTCCGTTGAATAAAGGATCTAAATATGATTATGATTTCAAACAGATGCTGGCCGATTATATGAGTATTTTTCCAGTGAATAAGCTTACCGTAATCTATGGCATGTATGGATATGACTGGACAGTCAGTGAAAAAAAACAACCATTAAAGCCTGCTAGAGCCTTAAGTCTGAATGAAATACGTCAGCAATTTTTAGATAACTGTCAGTGGCAGAACTGCATTGTTAAGCGTGATCCTGATGCGGCAGAAACAGAGGTTAATTATGTTGTTTCTCCAACGGAATTTCATATTGTTTGGTTTGAGGATGAGGAATCCGTGAGGCAAAAAACTGAATATCTGCAGGGAAAAGGAATTAATAGTATAGGATACTGGGCAGAAGGATATTTCTAAAATTTCCAATTAACCTAATTATTCTGATTGATCTAATTAACCTAATCTCTACTAAATTATTAACTTCCGCGTTTCTTGTCTTCTAGCCTATTTGTTGTATCAAAACGCGGAGGTTTTTTTTGAATAAATATCAAAATTCAAATTTTATTTTCTAACATTTTTAACTTTTAAAACTTTTAGAACTTTTCAAACTCTAAAACTTTATATAGCGATTGAAAACCGTATAATTTTGTGTTTAAATTATTATTGCTATGCCTGATATACAGACTACAGTAAACAATCTTTCCGGTAATTTAACCTCAATGGAACCGGCAATGTGGAGTCACAGTTTTATGATTATTTTCATGGTCGGGGCAATCCTTTTCTGCGGATCAATGATCGTAATGGCGTTTCTTTTCGGTTGGGCAAATAAAATCACAATTCAGGACATTAAAAATGCAGTTCTACTGCTGGTTTTCTCTTTGTCAGTGCCTTTGATCGGCGGACAGCTTCTTTACCGAACGAATAACTACAGTCAGGCAAGCTTGGCAATCATTATTAAGAATATCAACGTCATGAAAGTTAATGATACACAGGCAACGGTTGATTTTGAAACCAGCGAACCGGCTCTTATTTATCTTGAATATCGAGATTTTTCCAGATTGATAACTGAGCCGGTTTTACCGAAAAACGGCACAGAGAGCAAAACAGAGCATTCTTTCATAATAAACGACATCACAGCTAAGGGCGGGGAGGCTTATATTATCATTGCTGGCAAGAAGTACGGCGTGAAGGGTAAGCCGATAAACATAAATTAAAAGTTAAGAGTTAAAAGTGAACAGTTTGTTTAATGGCCGATAATTTTGGGTTAAATTCTTAACTCTTAACTCTTAACTTTTCACTCGCTTTGAACGCTCCCATTTCCTTGAGTTTCCACATGAATAGGGCCCCTTTACGGCGGGCATTGGAATCAACGACGAATCTTAGAGCTTGTTCAAGGATTGGCCGATGAATTATTTTGGCGAGCTTAATATAGAGACTTTTACGTCTAGTATCCTGAAGTTTTTCGGCTAAATATACGCCATAAGATTGAAACTCACGTGATAAATATTTATCTTCAAGCGGATTGAATTTATCCAGAATATCTTTTATGGTTTGCATATTTGGTATATTATACTGATTTAACGAAGAGCTGTTATTGATTTAGTATCTGTTGATAAACACTTTCATATTCATCGACCATTCTGTCTACAGTAAAATTATTTTCCACATGTTTCCGGCAGTTAATACGCATTTTTTGATAATCTTCTTTTGACATAGAATAAATCAGCTTCGCCGCTTCAATAAGACCTTCTAATCCGGTTTTCTTAACAATCCAGTTGCCACGTATATAATCATTTGACTGATTGACCAAGAAGCCGGTAACACCATCTTCAACTATTTCAGGGACCGAGCCGCGAGTATAGGCAATTACCGGAGTACCGCAGGCCATAGATTCAACGGAGACTAATCCAAACGGTTCTTCCCATTGAGTAGGGAAGAGGAAGAACTTTGATTTAGATATAATTTGATTTTTTTCTGCTATGGTAAGTTGCCCAAGCCTATTAATTCTTGGGTTATTCTTTATCTTTTTCTCAATCGATTCCCAGTAATCAATCTCTGCATCGTCTTTATCACCGGCAAGATTTAATGTTTTTCCGAATCTATCCGCTATTTCGATTACTTCATCAAGACCTTTTCCTTTTGATATCCTTCCGAGGTAAAATAAACTGTCTGCGTCAATTTCAGTGAACGTATAAAGATTTGTAGGAATGCCGTTATATATTGTTTTGAAGACTTTTACTCCCGCTTGTTCAACGATCTTTTTCTGATTATTTGATATAGAAATATAGCAGTGATTGTTATGGTTACTATAAATTTGGTTTGCATAAGCTGATAATGGATTGTTATGAAGTGTAGTTACCGTTGGGGTAATAAAATTATCGGAAAGTGCAGTATATCTCCATACGAGATGATTATGGATTATTGTCTGCTTGTCTGTTGAAATAAGGTCTTGAAGGTAAGTAAGCGCTTTTATTTTTAATATATCCTTTACTTTTTTATCTATTATTATTTCATCAAGGCCCCTATCTATCATTGGAATTAATCTGGCTGATGTTTTTGAATCACCTGAGGCAAGAACTATAACCTCATGATTTCTTTTCGTTAAACCTTCGGCAAGATAATATACAATCTTATTTACTCCGCCACCACCGTCAGGACCTACTGGTTTTGCCAATTCAGCAAGCAGTATTATTTTCATATAGTAATATAATCGTCCAACCAAATAGACTCTTTTTCTGATTGCCTTTTTTTGGCATATTCGTAATAAGCCATCTTTTTAAAGTCCTTATTAGCTTCAGATTTTGCAAGGTTTTGTTCGATTATTTCCTTATAAACAAGAAAATGTTTTTTTTGATCGTCTTTTGTCTTATTGTGTATGATGAAACAATCTTCATTTTGTAGGTTAGCTATTTTATCTAAACCAAGAACCTTTTCATGAACCTCATCTTCGTAATAACCTATCCTTTTAAACAGGCAGAGTTTTCTGACAGTCTCAACCAGGTTATCATTACAATAGTTTTTCCATAAAAAACTGAATCCATCATATTCGGTATGCTGTGATAACTGTTTAAGTTTTTGAGCTAATATTGGCGAACAGATTTCGTCAGCATCAAGCATAAAAATCCAATCGCTTTTAGCTTTTTCTATAGCGTAATTCCGCTGTTTCCCAAAATCCTTGTTCATTTCCCTTTGGTATACGATTGCACCTTTTCCCTTAGCTATTTCGATGGTATTGTCTGTGCTAAAACCGTCAACAACCATGATTTCATCTACACAGCCTTTTATACTGTCAATGCATGTAGAAATTTTTTTTCCTTCATTAAAAGTAAGAATACATGTAGTGATCATAGATAATAATGATACATGATTTGATTTTTTTATGTTCCACGATTCATTTCTTGACTAAACTCGTCTTTTTAGCTAACAAATTCGAATACAGTTTTTCCAAACTGTCTGTGGTTCTTTCCCAGGAAAACATTTTTGTAACACGCTTATGACCTTCAATACCCATTTGTTTCGCCTTTTCCGGATTTTTGATAATTCTGGTAATTGCTTCGGTGAAGGCTGGAATATTTTCCTGGTCTTTAACTAATATACCGTCAACACCATTTCTGACAATATAGCGTCCGCCGCCAATATCGGTTGTAACTACCGGTAATTTATTATAAAGAGCTTCACATAAAGCTATTCCAAATGCTTCATAACTGGTTGGGGACAGAAATACATGGGATCCGGCAAGCAGGGCGTATTTGTCCCTGTCATTTATCCAGCCTGTTACCGTAACATGATTAGCTTTAGCTAATTTTTCCAGTATTCTGGTAGTTAGGTTAGTTTTTGTTGCTGACATTAAACGGTTATCCCAGGTTCCAACCAGAATTAAATGGAGATCTGGAAATTTTGACCTGACGGCTCTGAAAGATTGAATGGCTTCGAATGCTCCTTTGCGGGGATTGGTTAATGCGCCTAAGAAAACTACATATTTTCGTCCTTCCGGGATGTTAAATTTCTTGAAAGTTTCTTTAATAATCAGGGGTGTGATTTTTTCGGTTGTCCTTTCAAAACCATTAGGAATCATTTCAAAATTATTGCCGGTATAACCGGTGTATTTAATAATATCTTCTTTTTCATTGGGTGAAACGCAGATTATCTTATTACTGCCCCGCAGAACATTATAAACCTGGTATTGCTGGAAAACCTTCCAGACCTGATCGGCTCCGAGCTTCTTATAAACAAAATAAGGTGCGAAATGAAGGGTAAAAACAAAAGGGGTGCTGGTAATCTTGGCTGCGTAAAAAGCATCTTCGGCCGGTTGTTCACCCATGCCATGGGCATGAATAATATCAGCCTTGTAATCAATCAAAAAATCCATCAAATCAGGTATCTGGACTCTGCCCGGAGGAATTCTGGTAAGGAAACCTTTTAAGCCGACGATTTTGATTCCTGGGATACGATCAGCCTTCCTTTTGATAATATATTCACCGGTTGGTGTATAGTCAGAAGTGACAATAGTGACATGGTGACCACGGTTGGCTAAGTATTTGGAAATTTGAAAAATATGTTCTTCGCGACCGCCGCCGTCATAGAACATATGGCTTACTTGGACTATTTTCATATTAGGTTGTTGCAACTGTTAATTAATTGCTACGTAATAATTATACTAAATTAATTATTTTCAATACTAGTGAACTTACTTATTAAATTCCTGATTATAATGCCTATTCAACCGCTTCGGTTGTTTTTGGCATTGTTGTATTAACCTATGCGTAATCATTTTATGCAAATTGTTGTCTATAGTCCGTTGACAACAAAGAGCGGTATAACCAATATTGAGTTATGAAAGGCAAGCTCGTTAAGGGTGAAATATATCATATATATAATAGAAGTATTGCTAATTTTGGGATATTTAGAAGGAAAAAAAATAAGATACGATTTATTAACACTTTAAGTTATTATAATAACACCCAAATAACAGATTCACTATCAGGCTTTCTTCGGAAAAACGAGAAAAACTATT
>Ga0265297_10005708_pt1 | contig 18688 bp, 23 predicted proteins | sample Munlanlwell13791_FD_192502 | JGI IMG/M metagenome (GOLD analysis project Ga0265297, IMG submission 192502) | Leachate microbial communities from a municipal landfill in Southern Ontario, Canada - Leachate well 137-91 | ecosystem: Engineered > Solid waste > Landfill > Unclassified | place...
AAAACGCTGACCGCATTTGTGCGTTTTGCTTTTGCGGCTGCAACGGTAATAAATATATTCCTTGCCGTTTTTTTTGATTTTTCTTTCAATGGTTATTGAATAGCCGCATTCGCCGCAAACAGCAAAACTGGGGAATAAGAAGCCCTTCGGCTGGCGTTTTTTGCGCGTCCTGCCGTTAACGATCATTGCCTGCTGGATTTGATCAAAAGTTTTCTTTGAGATCATCGGCTTATGCGATCCTCGATGAATTTCGCCCCGGTATTTAAAATCGCCATAGTAAAACGGGTTAGTAAGAATATCGCTGACGGTCGATAAATGCAGAGGTTTGCCTTGACCGTTGGTTAGGCCAAGGGAAAACATTTTATCCCTTATGCGGCTAATCGTGTATTTCCCAACGGCAAAAGCTTCCAAGCATTCTTTAGTCTTTTTGAAAGTATTTTTATCGGGTTCAATCGTTCTTAGTTTGGGCTCATTAAAATAGCCCAAAGGAGCTTTTGCCGACAGTTCGCCACGGCGTATCTTTTGGCGTATCCCGCGCAAAATGTTTTCCCGAAGGTTGTCGGTGTAATATTTAGCCTGTCCGAAGGCTACGGAAAGCATAAACTTTCCTTGCGGCGTTGGTTCAAACCAGAAGGTGGGGAAGCGCAAGGCAACAATCTTACCGGTATCGACAAGATAAATGATCTTGCCGCCATCAATGCTGTTCCGCGCCAATCTGTCCGGATGCCATGCCAAAATGCCCACGCCGTCCGCTTTTTCGATCTTTGCCATCATCTCCCCGAATTTTTCACGCCCCGGAATCTTTGCGCTTTTAGATTCGGTTATTTCTTCAATAATCTCCAATCCGTCTTTCCGGGCAAATTCCCGAAGCTCGCAAAGCTGCGCTTCAATGCTCATTATCTGATGATCTTCGTCCTCGGTGGACTTCCGAGCGTAAAGATAAAATTTGAGATTGGACATAGGCTTTTGATGTGATAAACTATATTTTAATGGCAGAAACAAAATCAAACTTCATTTATTAAAATTCTACTATTATAGTATTAACTATGTCAAACCTCGCAAAAAATTTAAGACAGCTTCGAGAGGCCGAAGGGCTGACCCAAGAAAAGCTGGCCCGACTTGCCGATGTAGCCAACAACACAATAATTAAGATAGAAGCAGGTAAAAACCAAAATCCAACGCTTGATACGCTCAAAAATATAGCCAAGGTTCTTGAGGTTAGTGTTGATGAGTTAATTAAATAATAAGTATCCATGGATAAAGCCGCTCAATATAAATTTGTATTCAAATCAGCGCGATCATTTCTCAACGATATTGTCGCTCAAAATGCAAAATTGAGTAATTCAATTTTGGAACAGCATTTAAATCTTAAATCAAAATTCGACAATATTCAGGATGCGCATCTCAGATTGATTGAATCGTTGTCGAATCGAAACATGATGGCTTCGGTTATAGGATTTAGCAAAAGAGAAAAAGAGATGAGAACGATTCTTTTCGGATACGATCCTAACGAAATACTCGTCTCATATAAAAATGCCGATGAGCTATTGGAGAAATTTAAGGACAAATTTGACCTTCAAAATGTACAAAGGAAAAGAAGCTTATGGCGGATATTTTCAGAAGGTATTATTTCCGGCAGCAATTTTATGGCTTCTTTCAGGGACAAGGATGATTTTGATAGTTTTATAAAAACTTTTGCTCGCAATAAGTATACAAAAGCCGCCTTACCAATGCTTTTAAGCAAGGAAATTAGAGGCTTTGGCTTTGCCCTGGCGTGCGATTTTTTAAAGGAATTAGGCTACAGAGATTATCCAAAACCAGATGTTTTTTTAATCAAAATTTTTCATGGATTAGGATTGTCTAAATCTGCGGAACCATACGAGGTTTATAAATCTATAATCGAAATGGCAGAAGCGGTTGGAGAGGACGCTTATACCGTTGATAAACTTTTTTGGTTAATCGGTTCCGGGAAATTTTATTTAGTAAATATTTTCACAGGCAGAAATAGTGATAAATTCATTGGAAGTATCAAGGGAAAGTTTTAAAACCCAAAACTCAAAACTCTTAAAAATATAGCCAAAGTGTCAGAGGTAAGCGTTGATGAGTTAATAAGTTAAAATTTATTTTTAATATTATGGAAAATTCATCTCAACAAGTGCAATCTAAGAAAAAACTAAAATGGATTTGGTGGGTTGTTGGAATTATTATTCTTATTGTAATTATTAGAATATCTTCTAATTCCGAAGAAGAGAAATCGACATCAGTACAAGATAATAATCCGCCAATCGAACAAAACCAAAAAAATACGGAAAATATTATTTATGAATTATCTGGAGAAGCTGAATCAATTAGCAGTAATAAAATTGTAGTAGAGGGAAAAACTAATCTACCGAATAATAGCATTTTAGACATAGTAATTAGTAGAATTTCAATTTGGGAAGGTGAAAATATGGAAAGATTTTTTATCGTTGCTTCTGACGATGCTATTGTTAACAATGGAAATTACAGAATTGAACTTACCATTGATGATCGTGAATTCCTAGAATTTGAAAAGGTTAGCGACGAAATTATCAAAGAATTAAATGAAAATGTTGAGGTATCGGTTGTTTTTTACCCCAACAAACAACCTAAAAATGTTGTTGATATGGTTGGATCTAACGGACAAAAATTAAACTCAAGTCCGCAAAAGAAAGTTTTTGGTTCAGCAACATCAAACCCGGCCAACACGTTGGATATAGAATTTAGGACTAAATTGTCGTTTCCTTTTATGAATGAATTGCCTAAATAATGTTGCGGAATTGTTATGGGGTTGATAATTTAATTAAATAAAAATATTGATATGGATAAAAATACAAAAGTTATTTTTTTTCTAATAATTGTCGCCATTATAGTTAGCGGCTATTATTTCTTTTTCTTAAACAAGCAGACAGATAAAAACGAAGGTATTAAACAGGAGGAAATTTCAAAGAGCGACTTGATTGCCAAAGATCTTGTAAGCAAATACCAAGCGATAACTGGAGAGGGAGAAGAACTAACTTATACACTACAAGCGCAAGAACGATTTATTACCGGTAAACCAGTTTTATTTACGGGCGCATATGTCGACGACATATTCAATCGTGAAGGGAAGATTTTTATACGCTTTTCGTCTTCATGGTTTTCTAATAATGATTATGTGCTAGAACTTGAATGCAATAGAGAGATAGTAGACAAAATTTTATCACAAAAAGGAGGAAATGATTTTTATGATTTTGATGGTGAATACATGGTAGTAGCAACCATACAAGAGGTAGCAAAGCCTTTATTCGCGTTAAAGGGATCTGCACTTTCCGAAGATGAAGTTGAACTTGATATCGAATCTTCAAGATCATTCATTGCAAAAGGGGCTTGTGTAGATATCGCTTATATTGGTGCGGAAAAATAATATGATTCATAATATATTTTATAAAATTATTATATTGGTTGTTACGATAATCGTGAGTATTTTTTCTTTAACTTATTTTACGAGGACAATAATTGATGTTGGTTGTGCTCAAAAAGGAGAGCGTAAAGATGTCTTGAATTTAAGGTCCGAGCGTAAGTTTTTTTCGATTAATTGTTGGATGTGGGAACGATCGGTTCAATATCAAAAAAATTCTGATTAGCAAAAAGTTATGGCTACAACGGTAAATAAAAAGAAAAATATTGTCGTTATTGTCCCTGCGATATTCTTATTTTTAGCTCTATTTGATGGTTGGCCTTATGGGTTTTTTACATTTCTGCGTTTTGTTGTTTTTGCGGCCACTATCTATGTCGCATGGATGGCATACCAACAACAAAAAGAAAAATGGACCTGGATTTTCGGATTCCTTGCCGCGCTTTTTAATCCATTTATTCAGGTTTATTTGAGTCGCGGTACTTGGGTTATTATAGATTTATTTGTTGCATTATTTTTAATTTCTTCAATATTTTTATTAAAGTTTGATAAAAAACAAAAAATCAGCGTTTGATACCCTCAAAAATATTGCCGGAGGGTTTAGAGGTAAGCGGCGATGAATTAATAAAATAATCTATGATCAAAAAAATATTTTTCCCATTCGCGAATAATAAAACATTTTTATCTGAAAAATGGTGGCATCGTTTTTTTGTTATTATTTACATTATTATTTTATGTATTTTTTCTATAGCAACCGTTTTGATTTCGCTCGGAATGGTTAAAGAAGAAATTTTTAATACCAACATTAAAAATAATCTTAGAGATTTTACGAAGAATAGCGACAAATCAGTAGCCAACGCAGTTCCTTTATTTTTGGAGCAAGGCAATAAAATTGGATGTCTTGAAAATTCAAAAATTAGCTATATATCCACATATACCTTGGAAACTAAAGTTTTTTGTAATGCCGATATTCCGGGCCACCTTGACGAGGCTTCTCGATTTTACGCAAACCTTATAACGGGATCGTCAACGGGAGAATTAAAAAATGCTCTTTCGGAAGTATTGTCCAAAGATACTGAAAAAAGATATTGCTTCATGCATAAAGACTTAGATTGTTCGTCAGATAAGGTCATCTCTTATAGTCGTAATGCGATTTATTATGCGCAAGTCATCGGATATTCTTTAATCGCTGTTTATTTTTTCTCACTAATCCTACAAGTTTTGTACTTTAAAGGTTTAATTTATATTATTTACGGCAAGAATTTAAATAGTAATTAAATCGAGAATCAAACTCTCGCCGTGGAATTGAAAAAGCCGTGGAATTACCTTCACGAATTGGCAAAAGAAAACCGCGGCGAAACCGCGGCGGGGGGTATTTTTCCCTCTAATACAGAAATGTGGTGTTTGCTGGAAAAAGTGAGGACTTATTACCAAGAAAACACTGATTGAGCCAATGGTATCAGAAAGCGGTAAAAAGTGCCAAGTTTTACCCCCGACTATACTCACTTCGCCCTTCCAAACTGCTGTTTTTCAGGGCTTCGCTCGCAGACCGGCAGCCGGCTTGGGAATCGGGCTTGGCACAACGCATTTTAGCCGAAAAGATGGGGGGTAAGGGAATAATTTCAATATTAAACCAATAAAAATTAACGAAGCCAATTGGCTTCGTCGGAAAAAGATAGAAAATAAATGATTTGTGAGCTATTAAAATATGTAAATGATTGTGCTGAACTAATAGTAGTTGCAATAACTGTTATTTCGAGTTTTTTGAGCGATCATTTTGGGCCTATATCAATTTTATTAACAATCATTGGATGGTTTGCGATTTTTTATTTTAATATCAGACAGCAAAGGAAGCAGATTCAATCCAACGCCAAGATGAAAATTTATGAAGAACTATACAATTTAAAAAAAGAAATCGATGACAAAGAAAAATATTTGAGCTTTTTGCTGAGTCCTTTTTCCGCCCCTTTTTTAGAAATGGAATATGCAGATAGGTCAATTACATCAGGAAAGATCAACCTTAAGGCCTTGGAAATATGGGGAAAGTATCTTGAAAAATTAAGGAAGGAAACATTTTCGTTTAATAGAGCCTATCTGAAACTATGGGTTCATTTTAAAATGTGGATATGTATAATGCCGGATTTAAAAAAAATGTATAAGGAGTTATTTGAGATACAACTTACTCAATTAACTAATAATTTGTACGAATACCATAAGTATTTGCAAAGTATCTCAATAAAAAATCTTTATTGGGAAACATGGGATAAGGAAGAAATCAAAGAAAGATCAAAGAAGATACAGGATGAATTTGATCAAATTGCCGTTGGATATTTAGATGATTTTATGATCGAGATAAATAATAGCTTACTATCTCCAATTTTTAAAAATAAATCCGTTTTACGCGAAGATTTTAAGAATTTTCCAGAAAGATACAAAGTCCTAACAAAGAACGGGATTCAAGAAATACAAAAAGATAAGCAAGGATAATATTAAAAATTATGTTTAATTTTAAAAAAAATATTAAAAAAATTTTTGATCACTCGCTTGAAATCATTTTTTTCATATTTCTTTTATTTTTATCTTTTATTTTATTGGGAATGGGCACAAAAGGTATGGCAAATATGGCACAAAATAAACCATATGATTTCGCCGCGATCAATCTATTTCTTACCGAATCATTGGTGGTAGTTACTGCCTTTTATACATATTTTACATTCATGATGGTAAGAGAGATGAAAAAATCTAGAGAGAGAATGGATGAACCCAACATTCAAATTACTTTAGAACCACAAGCGCGCTGGGGAAATTTTTTTGATCTCATCATCGAAAACCTGGGTAATGTGTCAGTGTTTGATTTAAGAATTGATATTGAACCAAAAGGGCTAAAAACATTAGGACAAAGAAAGATAGAAGAATTAAATTTATTCCATAGGAAAATACCCGTATTTGGTGTACGTCAAAAATTAAAAAATTTTGCAATTTCCTATGTGGATTTTATTAATAGCGATCAGCAAAAACAAATTAGTTTCATCGCTGAGTATAGGACCAAAAACAACGAACAAAGAACGCAGAAATATGATTTTGATATGGAAATCTATAAAGGAATGGATTGCGAGACAGAAAAATCTTTGTCTGATATTGCCAACAAAATGGACAATATAAACAGCTCATTAATAAGCATTTCAAGAAACATTAAGCATCCAAAAAGTTAAAAAGGGCAAAGGAGAAATTTAACAGTTTTTATGATGGAGAAGTTCAGAATATATGCTTTAATAATAGGCCAAGTCCTGGTCAAAGGACCGATTTTTGATTGCGAGATTAAAAAAATGAGCTTCAAGGAGCAAAGAAAAAGAAAATTTGCTCCCATCCAAGGCACCTTTTCCAACGAAAAAGAATGGTATAAAACATTTGTTCAAAATTTAAGCTACTTTGATCCGATTAAAATTAAATCCAAATATGTCGTTGTTTGCGACATTGAAGAATGTAGCCCTAATGCTGCCATAGGAGGAGCGGTAAGAAAAATTGATAAGATAGCTAGATATTTATCGCTTGTTGAAGCGGAAGATCGGAATAAAAAAATAGGAAAAAATTTATTGCATATAACGCCATATATCTATCAAGTGAATAAAATATATTCCTTAAACGATAAAAACGAGGAAAAAGAAATTGATTATAAAATTGAAAGTACATCTACATATTTACCCAATAGGCCCGAGTTAACTCAGTGGAGGGTTAAATCGACAAAGAATTTTTTACAAAATTTACATGATTTCCATGATGAGACATTAGAGCGAGCTATTAAATATCTATACCGCTCGTCCATTGGATATTTCTTGTTAGATAATCACGAAACAGTTGCACTAAATCACTTTAAGGCGATAGAAATCATTGTTAACTCTCTGTCTAATAAACAAAATTTTACAGAAAGAATTGAAGAAGCTGGGAATAAAATAAAACTAACCCAAGAGGAAAAAGATAAGATCAAAAAATTATGGAAAGATAGGTCAATGTATGGAGATGTAGCCCATCCCTCAAAATTTGACCAAGCAGAAAGATATCCTAACCAATTTCCCTTACCAAGTAATGTTAGATATTCTGGCTCCTTCCTAGATAGTGTGGCTGAAAAAGTATGTCTAAAATATTTTGATTACAAGAAAAGACTATATTCTATCGATATTCAAGATATAGACGACACCAGCGAAGAAAACCGTCTAGGAGTAGTTAATCCCTGGTGGGAAAGTAACCATTTATTTTTTTGGACCAGCGAAAAGAATAAAGAAAAAATTAAGAAAGCTGTTAAAAAGAAGTTAGCAGAAGAATTTAATGTTAACGAAAAAAATGTAGAAATTAGTTTTTATGGGGATAAACAGCATTTAGTTGCATTAATCAAACAATGACGGAAAGGCCTGATTGTTTTGAATTTGATGAATTTTTGCTTAAGTTACAATCATAGAACTCGTCGTTCCATAACAACGACTCAACGACGAGTTAATAGCGATTTTTTGATCCGGATTTTGTCCATTTTCAGCTTCCCGCAAGTCTGCGTTCTTAGAACGCAGAGTCAACGCAGACCGAACGCAGACTTTAGACCCTTGTTTTTGGGCTAAACCCGTCCGTTTGGATCGGCAGCCGTTAACCTCGGAAAAGGGCAGGGGCTTGGCCTTACCACTGGCAAGGCGTTGTTTTTGCCAAGGTGTTACCTCCAACCTTGCCTTACCGCCAAAACAACGCCGTAGAATAAGGCTAAAGCCTTGACCTGTCAGCTTGGGAATCGGGCTCTAAAAACTCTGCATTCCTTAGAATGCAGACCCAATGCAGAGTTTTTAGCTGCACAACGCACACCTTACCCCCCCCCATCTTTTCGGCTAAAATGCGTTGTGCCAAGCCCGATTCCCAAGCCGGCTGCCGGTCTGCGAACGAAGCCCTGGAAAGCAGCAGTTTGGAAGGGCGAAGTGAGTATAGTCGGGGGTAGAACTTGGCACTTTTTACCGCTTTCTAATACCATTGGTTTAATCAGGGTTTTCTTGGTAATAAGTCCTCACTTTTTCCAGCAAACACCACATATCACGACTAAGTGCAGAAAAATCGTCCGGCCCGCCTTCGGCGGGCGTTTGTTTTGCCCGGCTCTCCCCTTGATTTTGAAGGTAATTCCACGGCGATTTCAATTCCACGGCGAATGTTTGGTTCTCGATTTTGGAGTCCGAGCCGATCTTTTCAAGAAATGCGCGCATTTCTTGTGTCTTATATCTGTTTGCTTTCCAACTTAGGATGTGGTATATAATGACTGGAAGTTAGCTTAAAACTAATTTGTAGCCATTATATGAGCAACAAGCCCACAAAAGGTCAATATGTAGAGACTCTTTTAAGGTCTTCTAAAACCATCTTCTCCGTTAAAGATGTTTCTTTGTTGTGGGGGGAGGAAGCAAAAAATGCTGTTCGAGTTAGATTAAATAGTTATGTGCGGAACGGTAAATTGATTCGAGTTCGCCGCGGTATATATGCCAAAGATAAAAATTATAACCGTTTTGAATTGGCTACTCGTATTTATACCCCTTCATATATCAGTTTCGAGACCGTTTTAACCCGTTCTGGAATTAATTTTCAGTATTATAGCAATATTTTTGTTGCCTCATATATTACCAGGGAAATTGAAGCTGATGGCCAGAAAATTTCATTTATCCGTATGAAAGATTATGTTTTGAGCAACACCGTTGGCATTGAACACACGAACGATATTGCCACCGCAACTAAAGAGAGAGCTTTTTTAGACAGAATATATATTAGCAAGGATTACCATTTCGATAACTTGGATATGTTAGACTGGAATAAAGTTTTTGAAATTTTACCAATTTACCATAATAAGCGCATGGAAAAAAAGGTTAAAATATATTTTGAACATTATAAAAGTACGAAATTTAATAAAAACGAAAACAGATGACACTGGATTACTCAAAGCATAAAGCCATATTGCTTCAAATTTTGAAGGATATTTATTCCGATACCGCCATCGCGCCTTACTTGGGATTTAAGGGCGGGACAGCTGCTTTTTTGTTTTATGATCTTGATCGCAGGTCGGTTGATTTGGATTTTGATCTTTTGGATGAAAGCAAAGAAGCCGCGGTTTTTGAAAAAATTCAAAAAATTACCAAAAGTTACGGAACAATCATAGAATCGCGCATTAAATATTTTAATTTATTGAATATCATTTCGTACGCCCCGGGAGCGCAGAAAATAAAAGTTGAAGTGAATCGCCGAAATTTTGGCTCGCGATATGAGGTTCGGACATTATTCGGCATTTCCATGCTTGTAATGGTAAAAGAGGACATGTTTGCCCATAAGTTAATGGCAATGTGCGAACGGATTGGCAAAACGAGCAGAGATATTTATGATGTATATTTTTTTGAAAAGAAAGGCTGGGAAATAAATAAAACCATCGTTGAAGATCGATCAAAAATGTCATTTAAAGAAACTCTTGCTAAGTGCGTTGATTTGCTTGAAAAAATGGATAACAAGCACATTATTGACGGCTTGGGCGAACTGCTTACCGATTCCCAAAAAGATTGGGCGCGGGCGAAACTTAAAGAAGAAACAATTTTTTTGTTGAAAGTGAAGATGGACGGATTGGAAAAGGAGAAAAAATAATCTGGTCCGCCTTGCCGGTTTGTCGCTTAATACTATTGTCAAGATCGAAAACGGCGCGAATCCCGCGATAGAAACAATAACGAAGATTGCAAAAGCGCTTGGCTATCCGCTAGAGCAAGTTAACAAATTAATTCAGGAGTGGTAGAATGGAGTGAATATAAGAGCTTCGGGGATCCAGCCATTTTGTGAATCAAAGTTAAAGATAAATATTAATTTTTTCATTTAATTTTATGCAGACGTGCTCCATCCAAGACAGTTCTCTCAAGTTTTCCAGAGCTGTTTACGGATCATTAACATTCATAGCCTATTTTCTTCGCAACGAATGGTTTCTTTTGGCCGCTGGTTTGTTGATACTGCTCGGGATGGTTTCCATCAAATTGAATATCCCGTATCAGCTTCATTCCTTTTTTCTCAAAAAAGGGTCTAAACCTTCGCAAATAGAAAAAGCCGAATTAACTTTCGTATGGGGAATGATGGCCACCTTTATTTTGGGAGGGTTTTGGTTCATTCATATCGGTAAATTCGTAGAGGCGGCTTGGATTTTTATTTTAATGGTAGCCATATTATTATTTGTGTCCTGCCTGATCGGGTTTTGTCTGGCTACTTCCATATATATCATAGCTAAAAAAATTTTTAAGAAATAAAAATGGAAAATGATCAGCCCATAGGGCAGGAAGGATATTGCAATAAAAATTGTTGGCTGGTGAAAAACCTTAACCGCTATCCCTACGAGCGGTGCCAGTATTGCGATTTGGAGTTCCATAATTGTTTATTCTTGCGATATCAGATCATCAGTATGGTTTCCATGTTCGGAATATGCCTGGTTGCTTTCTTGATAGAGAGGAAGATCTCTCTTGCCGTGGTGGCATCTTCTGTCATTTTGATAGTTGTCAACGGCTTTTTTTTCAATAAAAGTACTGAAAATCTTGTCAGGGCTTATTTCGCCCAGAAAAAAGCAAAAGAGTCGTCGGAAAAACTGGTTAAGATACTCCAGGCCCAGGAAGAGGATCTGACAAGATTTTACAAGCTTACCGTCGGCAGGGAATTGAGAATGGCGGAGCTGAAACAGAAGATAAAGAAGATAGAAGGCACAGCCGAGGAGGGAAAAGATCAGCAAGGGTTGCCGCCAGCCGTTTAATAAAGGGTCAAAATTTTATTTGTAGGCTTTCTAGAAGGAACGATGGCCTCTTTAACAAAACCTCCCAAAGCGGGAGGTTCTGTTGTCTTGTATCGTTTGAAGCCGAATTCCTTATAGCTTATCTACTAAGTGCATTATTTCTTCGTAGTGTTTTTTTACGATCTCCGGTTTCCTGAAGTTTATGGAAAGCTCGGCGAGCTTGTCCATGACGCCGATGATGCTTTTTTTCGTCGGATTGTCAAAGTCGGCGCCGCTCGCTTCGAATTTTGATTTTATGAGGATCTTGATGTCCATCTTTTTCATTTCCTCGAATTCCTCTTCCGATTTGAATTCATGGTACTCTTTCATTTCATCAAGGATTTCCTTGTGAGCTTGTATAAAACAATCGACGATGGCGTCTCTTACCATAACAGGCGTAACCGGTTTGGAAGGATCGACGCCGTAAATTAAATCAGCCATTTGCTTTAAGAATAATAATTGTTATTGAGTATAATTTTATCTTTATTCCTTGTTTTTATCAATGACTGCGCCGGGAAAACGCAAATATCCGCGACGTTTTAATTTTGGCATTTTTCTTCCCATTCATCGCCGTATTCGTGATCTTCAGTTTAACGGCCGCGGTTTCTCCGCGGTTTTGTTTTATCCATATATCCGGAATCTGCTATAATATGTAGAAATTCAGACGAGGTAACTTCCGACCCTAATTTCATATGCCAAGAGCAGAGGATATAAAGACGGCGTTTTTCATCGCTTATAAATCCATTGTTAAGGGAAACAAATCAACCTCGGCTCTTTTGATTTTTGTCTTATCCCTTTCTTTTTTGGAATTGATGTTCATCACCGGCATTTTCGGAGGGCTTATGAACGGCATTATTCAAACCGTCATCAATACTTCGACTTCGCACATAGAGATCATGCCCCAAGAGGAGCCGACCGTTAAAAAGTATATCGTCCATCAGGATGAACTGCGGCAGGATATAGAAAAAATACCGGGAGTTGTCGCCACGGCGCGGCATTATACCTTGGGAGGATCGGTTGCTTACGATAAAGAAAAAAGCGGGCAGTTTAAAACCGTTTCCACCCAGATATACGGAGTGGATCCGGATCAGGAGAAAAAAGTTTTATCTATTGCCGATTACATTATCGAAGGCAAATATCTCGAAGAAGATGATACGGATCAGATCGTTTTGGGTGCCGGACTGGCTGGCGGCTACGGATTGCCCCAGCCCAACGATCTTGGCGGCGTTAAGGCCGGAGACAAGATCCAGATCGCTTATTCCAATGGAATGGTGCGTTCATACACGGTCAAGGGGATTTATAACGTTATTATCGGGACGGTAACCAATGCCGCTTTCGTGACCTCCAAGGAAGCCGACTCCATACTTTCAACCCATAATGAAGCCTCGGAAATTATGGTAAAGGTGGACCAAGAAAAAGCCTCTTTGGGCAGCTATGTTTCCGAGGTCAAAAAAGCCGCTCCGAACCTGGTAGTGAAAAAATATACCGATATTATTTCGATCATCGGAACGCTGGTCGACGCGTTCAATCTTATTTCATATATAGTCAGCGTTATCAGCATCGTCGTCGCCGCGATCACGATCTTTGTTTTGATCTATGTCAGCGCGGTCAACAAGCGGCGGCAGATAGGAATTCTCAAGGCGATCGGGATCAAGGAGAATGTCATTGTTCTTTCTTATGTTTTCCAGTCTCTTTTTTACGCCACCTGCGGCGTTGTTTTAGGATTGATCTTCTTGTTCACGGTTTTGAGCCCGGCGATAAGGGCGCATCCGATAAAATTGCCGTTCGGGAACATATATCTTATTTACACCGGCTGGAGGGTTGTTATAAGCGTGGCTAGTTTGCTTTTTGCCGGTTTTTTGGGAGGTTTGATCCCGGCCCGCATTGTTGCCAAAGAAGATATACTTAAAGCGATCTGGGGCTAATTTATTATGATAAAAGTTAAAAATCTTAAAAAAATATATCCGGGCAAGGTTCCGACATACGCGCTTAATGGCGTTTCTTTCGATATCCAAAAAGGCGATTTTGTGGCGATAATGGGGCGCAGCGGTTCGGGAAAATCAACTTTGCTTCACCAGCTAAGCCTTATCGACACGCCGACGGAAGGCAGTATTTTTATCGGCAACGTGGATGTCTCCAAGCTTTCGGACGGCCAAAAAACGGATTTCAGGCTGCGCAGCCTGGGGTATGTTTTCCAGGAGTATGCTTTGCTTGCCGAGATGAGCGCTTTGGAGAATGTTTATCTTCCGGCTTTGGCACTTGAGGGCAATCACGACAGGGAACACGCGGAAGAATTGTTAAAAACCGTTGGCTTGGACCAGCGCTTGAGCCATTATCCGAGCGAGCTTTCGGGCGGAGAACAGCAAAGGGTGGCTATTGCCAGGTCGCTGATCAACAATCCCAAAATACTTTTTGCCGACGAACCTACCGCTAATTTGGATACGGCTTCAAGCAAAATTATCCTTGAACTTTTTCAAAAGCTGAACAGAGAGCGGGGGCAGACCATAGTGATGGTCACCCACGAGCCGGACGACAAGAAATACGTGAACAAGATTATCTGGCTTAAGGACGGGCTGGTGGAAAGGGAGGAAAAAATTTTTTGACTTTGCGATTAGGACGGCATCGGGGTCACTTCGTCGCTAAATCGTGAAGGTAAATGTAAAAAATATTCGGATTTGGGCGAGAGATATAGATGTGATAATATTATTTTAAAATATGGAAAAGAACCTATCAAAACTAAATAAAATTGAAGAATTGTTGTGCAGGGGTGTTGAGGAGATCATCGACAGGCCTCATCTTGAAAGTAAATTAAAAAGCGGAAAACAGCTTCGCGTTAAGTTGGGCATTGACCCAACAAGTCCGAATATACATTTGGGGAGATCTATCCCATTGCTTAAACTGAGAGATTTTCAAGAACTGGGCCACAAGATAGTGTTTATTATTGGAGATTTTACCGGAATAATAGGAGATTCATCGGATAAGAACAGTGAACGGCCAATGCTATCTGAAGATATCGTCAATCAAAATTTAAAGACATATATCAGGCAAGCAGCTAAAATAATCGATATTGATTCCGCTGAAATTTATCACAATAGCGAATGGCTCGGCAAACTTGGTTATCTGGAGATAGGCCGCCAAGCGGGATCTTTTTCTCTTAATGAATTTATTTCCCGTGAGAATATCGACAGGCGGCTGAAAGAGGGTAAAAGGGTATCTCTGCGGGAGTTGCTTTACCCATTAATGCAGGGATACGATTCCGTGAAAGTAAGAGCTGATGTCGAGATCGGCGGGACAGACCAGCGTTTCAATCTTTTAGCGGGCAGGGACCTGCAAAAACTTTACGGCCAGGAGTCTCAGGATGTTCTTACTAACCCTCTTATTGAAGGTCTGGACGGCAGGAAAATGAGCTCCAGCTTTGGCAATTCGGTTAATTTATTTGATATTCCCGATGATATGTTCGGTAAAATAATGTCGATAAGAGATGAATTGATCATTAAGTATTTTGTCTTACTTACACGAGTTGATATGCGGATAGTCGAAAAATATGAGGCGGATTTGAGTGCGGGAGCAAATCCCCGTGATGTTAAAATGAAACTCGCCCACGAAATTGTTTTGATGTACCACGATCGGAATGCCGCCGATTCAGCCCTATTGAATTGGGAAAGAACTTTTAGCGAGAAAAAAGTGCCGGAAAATATGCCGGAAATAAAAGCAGAAAAAGGCGCTATCCTTATTGATGTTTTGGTTAAGCATGGTTTGATCAAATCCAAAAGCCAAGCGCGCCGGCTTTTTGAAGACGGGGCGATCAAAAATTTGGACGATGATACTAAATTTATTGATTTGCAAATAAAAGTTATGCGACCGTTAGTATTGAAAATAGGGAAAAAGATATTCGTAAAAGTGAATATTTAAGAGCGGTTGCGCATATGATCATTGGCCCCGCTTTTGGTGGGGTTTTGTTTTCCCAAATCATGAATGGGCAGGCATCATAAAGTTCTGTTCAATATTTGGTATAATGACCGTAATGATTTTTAATTTGATAAATAGTTTAATTTATAAAAAAATATGAAAAAATTTATTTATTGTTTGCCGAGGGTGCTAGCGATTTTGATCGTTGCCTTTTTGGCAATGTTCATTTTGGAAGGGTTCAGTCCGGAGTTCGGGTGGCAGAGCTCTTTGGCGCATGCTCTTCTTGCTTCAGTTGTTTTGCTGGCCGCGGTCATAGCTTGGAATCGGCCCGGGATCGGCGGTTGGATATTTGTTGCTTTCGGGATTTATTATCTGTCGGCGATTTTTAATTCTCATTGGTGGGGCGGCTTGATCATCGGCAGCGTCCCATTGCTGGCCGGAATTTTATTTTTAGCTGAAGCGCTGGGAAAGCGGAATGCCGATATTAAAAATGAACCGGATAAAAATAAAATTTAATATTTAAAATATATATGGAAATGTCGGCATATTTGAATAATGCGGACCGGCTGAAAGCCAGGTTTTTCGAATGGAAGCGCGGGCTTGGGATCGCGCAGAGTTTATTGCTGGCCTTGGCTTACGCGTGCCTTACGGGATTGATGGCGCAGACCAGTTTTTATTTTCCTTGGACGCCGGTGCCGGTTACCGGACAGACGTTCGCGGTATTGCTCGGAGCGGTATTGCTCGGCAGATGGGGCGGAACAAGCCAAGTTATTTATACGGCGGCCGGAATCGCGGGCGTGCCGTGGTTCGCGGGCTGGAAAGGCGGGCTGGCGGCAATAGCCGGACCTACCGGAGGATACTTGATCGGTTTTATTTTTGCCGCTTTTTTTGTCGGTTATTTTTTCGAGAAATATAAATGGTCAAGAAGCTATATCGGTTTGGCCGCCTTGATGCTTTTTGCGAATTTTGTTTTTGTCTATGGATTCGGCTTGGCCCAGCTATATGCCTGGATGTTTGCCGTCAAAGGATCATCAATAGGATTGCAATATTTATTGTCGATGGGGTTCCTGCCTTTCGCAATGGGCGATATTCTTAAAATATTGGCGGCCGTTGCTGTCGCTAAAGCGGCTTTGCCGAAAGAGACAGGAGGATCAGAATAAAAAAGATCATAGAAAAATATCGTAATCGCAACCGCGCATAAGGCGCGGTTTTTTAAATAATTGCCGGCGGTGCATAATTATATATTGACTTTTTTAGCGCCAAGAATAATATGTATCGGTGCTCGAATTTCTGGGCATAGCGGAGGTATATCCCCGCTAATGGAGGAAAAAGTACGACAGTAATAGTCAGTCCGGAGTTTTCCGCGCTACTCTCGATAGTGTGTGCGGTTATACTCCTGTATAAGGGAGCAGAATTGTGGCAATTCAGGATGCGGGCAGATAATCTCTACGGCATCTTGAGAGAACAAGCTTTAGATAATTTAAAGCCGAGAGAACGCGCCTTGTGCCTTCCGGGCCTTGGCTGTTGTACCGGCATTATATTATTCTGGCTTTCCACGGCTGCCGGACAATAATAGCTCGTTTCCAATTTGCTTAGGGAGGTTAATGACCCGCTCATCTTTTGGGCAGCCTTAACCTCCGTTTTCTCTTTTTATTTTGGTCGTATTTTTTCAGGTTCGCGCTTTGCCGCGATTTTTTATTGATCTGGCAGAATACCTTGGGGCTATGCCCTCTGATGGTCTATTATAAAAAACCGCGGCGTTGGCCGCGGATTTCAAAACAATATTTAAGCAACGTAATAATATATGCACCAGAAATGGGCGAAGGTGCCGGCAAGGATAAAAAAATGGAAGATCTCGTGGAAGCCGACGTATTTATTCAAATTCGGTTTTTTCAAGATATATATGACCGCCCCGATCGTGTAAAAAATCCCCCCGGCGGCGATGAAAGCTATGACCGTCGGTTTGGTCCTCAGGGGATATATGAGAGCAACCGCTATCCAGCCCATAAGCAGATAGAGGCCGGTCGAGGCCCATCTCGGCATTTTTTTCCAAAATGAATCGAAGAAAATAGCGGTAGTGCCGACTGCGGCGATAACCCAGACGCTTACGAATACGGTCCAGCCCAATATGCCGCGCACCAGCACGAGGCAGAAAGGAGTGAAGGTTCCGGCGATCAGCAAATAGATCAGCGCGTGGTCCAATTTTCTGGTATAGCTTATTTTTTCCGCGGGAGCGCCGAACAAATGATACAGCGCGCTGGCGAGGTACAAGAGGATGGTGCTGAAGCCGAAGATCAAAAAGGAAATCGTTTCGCGGATATCGCCGGCTTTTTTTACCAGTAAAACAGTTCCTGCCAGGAACATCAGGGCGCCGGCTAAATGAGAATAGCCGCTTACAGGGTCTTTTACTTTTAATTTCATAAATATGATTATACTACATAGGCGTTAAAAAAACAGAAAGGGCGGGAGCATTTTCGAGAAAGGCCGCGGTTTTGCCTGTTGACTGGATGTCCGGGATGTTGGAAAATAAGATCATGATCGCAGAAACATTTTTTTACGTTAGCGGCGCGATATTTTTTTCCCTTTCCATATTGATCTTGGCGTTCACGATTTTTTATTCGGTGAGTTTTTTCCGGTCGGTTTTTGCTTTAAAGGCAAAGATCGAAAAAGTCGCGGAGGAAGTGGCTTCCAAAACAGCGGCTTTTTCTTTCGGCTTGGCCAGCATAACGTCTTTGCTGGAAAAAATGACCCATCCGAAAAAGAAAAAGCAGGAGAAGGGCGAAGACAAGAAAAAATAAACCAGCCAAGACCGCGGATGAAAATTCCGCGGTTTTTATTTTTTTGTTTACAATAAAATTTTATATGGTATCATTGGCTTATGGAAAACAAATTCAAAAAAGGCTTTATATTGGGCGGACTGCTGGCCACAGCCACTTTGATCGGTTTAGCTATGACCAAAACCGAAAAAGGCAAAGAAATGACCAAAGATCTTCAGGAAAAATTCAAGGCTCTTTCTGAAACGGTCAAAGAACGCTTGGCTGAAATGGAGGATGTCACCAAAGAGACCTTCGACTCCTTAGTCGATAAAGTGGTTGACGAATACCAGGAAAAGAAACAGATGATAGAAGAAGAGAGGGATTCGATCGTGGCAGCTTTGAAGGGAAAATGGGAGGAGATGGAAGAAGGCATAGCAAAAGACAGAGAAGACCGTTAGAGGGGAGCCAAAGCTATCTTTAGGATATCTCGTTCAGCGAGAAGAAAGAGGTATTTGATATTCCTAAATTTATGAAGCCGATAAAAATCATATTGGTCGTTGCTGGAATAGCCATATTGATATTGGCTTTTTTGGCGTGGTTCGGATTTAATTTTTTAAAAGACCGTATTTTTTCCGTTTCGAGCGTGGATAATTTTGAGGAGTGCATTGCCAGCGGAAACGAAATTTTGGAAAAATATCCCAGAGAATGCAAAACTTCCGACGGAAAAACTTTTACCGAGGACATAGGCAATGCTTTGGAGAAGCAGGATCTTATCAGAGTTTCTCTTCCCGTGCCTAACGATCTGGTCAA
>Ga0265297_10005709_pt1 | contig 18688 bp, 20 predicted proteins | sample Munlanlwell13791_FD_192502 | JGI IMG/M metagenome (GOLD analysis project Ga0265297, IMG submission 192502) | Leachate microbial communities from a municipal landfill in Southern Ontario, Canada - Leachate well 137-91 | ecosystem: Engineered > Solid waste > Landfill > Unclassified | place...
ATTTCTCCAATAGATCTATCTGATCTTATAGCACTTCCTTCTAATACATATGAATCTCCGAATTGATCTTTACCTAATTGCTCTATATTATTAGTATTAGTATTAGAATAATCATAACTATTGGCTGTAACTCTAAATCTAACTTGCCACCCTTCTTGAATAACTCCAGATTGGAATGTAACTGATCCATTTGATGTTTCTTCATAATCACCATAATCAATTCCATCTATAGTTTCTACAACTCTCTTTAAATGTCCATTAACATAGACTTCTAGTGCATTAATTCCAACTGTATACTGAAATCCGGTGGACATAACTTTGGATACTTCTTCGGCTGCGGTAACAATTTTCAAAACATCTTTCAAAACAGGGGAAGGGTTATTAAAATCACCACCAGTTTGGACTGACTGAATTTTATTAGTCGTCTTTTTAATAAATGGCATTTTGGATATATCTCCTTACTTTTTTAGACTTTATTATTTGTTCAAAAACTTCTTTATAATCAATTAAAAATATTTTTGATATGGTTAAAAAATATTAAGAAACAATCCTGAGATAATAATTTACTATTAATTATTTAATTCATGCTCAGTAGGGGATAAAACGTATTGATTTTCTAATTAAATTATTAATACAAAAAATATGAAATGAATAAAATTAACTACTTAGAATTTTATGAAATTAATTATACGAATATTCATATATCTAGCATGAATTAAATAATAACTGAATATTTATTACCAAAAGTTTTAAACACTTCTGTTTTCCAATCATTAGGATTTTTAATTTTAATAACATCATTATTGGAGGTAAACTCTGTATAATCATTTTTAATACAAATAGCATGACCAATTTTAAAATCCTTATCAAACAAATTTAACACTTTAGATTTAATTCCTTTAGTTTTATACCAATACTTAGCTAAATATGCAGATCCATCACAATCATCTTTCCATTTTCTATTTGTTATTGTTATTATCCATGGAGTCCAATCCTTAGCACTGTCTGGAGTCCATATGAAATTATGTAATACAATCTTTAATGTTAAAGTTTTTATGTTATCCTTAACCTCTATTGCATTTTTTAAATTATGTAAATTGATAATCCAATAACCTAAATTAATTAAAAATGACCATAATGGTCTTAATATTTTGATCCATAATTTTTGAAGTATTAATTTCATTGCAGATTATTTCCTTTCTCTAAAATTGTTCTGATTGTTTCCAGTATTAATGTAGCTTTACAACTAGAACATCTGTTTCTTATATCATCTATCTTAATGCATATACATTCCTGACTAGCAATTTTTTCCAATTCTTTAATTTTGTCTGATAAAATTTTATTATACATTTAATTTCTTTTATATATTTCTTGTTAATTTAACGCGGTCCAGTCACTATTTGTAAAACCATGAGATTTAAACCAATGATTACCAGTGGTTTGTAAATATTCTTCACCAATAAACATAGGGGTTACAACTCCACTAGGTGATAATGCTCCAGATCTATATGACCCACCTGATCCAAACCATAATGGATAATATTTTGACAATAAACTTCCAAACTCTACACTTCCACTAACACAATCAAATACTTGCCACATACCAGTATCAAAGGGTCCATTAATTGTAACAACCGCGGTTGAATCAATTACAAATTTTGACCCATGTTCAATTTTTAAACCAACGTTTAATGGAAAAATAATATCTGCATCAATTAACCAATCTCCTCCTGTTACATAAATAGTTTTATAATCACTTCCAATATCATTAATTACAGTTTGGAGTGTATCTACATGTTTATAATCATAACCAGCAATAATTGTACTTCCATACAATAGTGCATGTACTACACCGGAGCTAAACATTTGTCCATTATTTTTAAGGAGTCCGACAGATGTATTTCTTCCATATAAATCTTTTGCTAACTGATTAAGATTAGCATTATTATCATTTGATTTATCATAACTATTGGCGGTTACTCTAAATCTAACTTGTTCTCCGGCATGGACGACTCCGGTTTCAAACGTGACTGTAAAATTGGATGTTTCTACATAGTCACCATAATCAATTCCTTGGATTGTTTCTTTACATCTTAAGAGTTGTCCGTTCAAAAACACTTCTAGTGAATTTAGTCCCTGATCATATCTAAATCCAGTTGCAATAACTCTGGATGTTTCTTCTGCGGCTGTGACAATATGTAAAATATCTTTCACAACACCGGAAGCTTTATAATAATCTCCACCAGTTGGTTGTACTCTACCTTGATTATCATTAGTTCTTTTATAAATGGGCATTTATCAAAATCTCCTTTAGGAATAAAAATTTTTTTCTAATTTATTCAATCTTTCTGTTAACAAATTAATTCTTCTTTTTAGATATACAGATTCATCTTGTTTTATAATTGGGGAATACACATCAAACAACATTTTATAGAATTTATACCAAAAATCAAAATAATCTATCATTTACAATCAATCCTTATAAAACTACAACTAACAATAATGCTAATAAAGCTCCAACACCACTAGAAATAAACATAGATTTCCATCTTGGTTTTTTAGCTTCATTTAATTCATCATCTAAAACTTTTATTTTTTGATTATACAATTCTTCATTTTTAGTAACTAAAGCTTCTGCTGACTTAAATTTTTCATCTACTAATAATACTTGTTCTTTTAATAGTTCAGTTTGTTTTATTAATTCAGAATTAACTTTTTCTAATAAAATAATATTTTGTTCTATCAATCTTCCTTTTTCTAACTCAACTACTAATCTTTTAGAATCATCTGGTGAAAAACACACATTTTGTGCATACAATACATTTATATTTAGTACAAAAAATAAAAGTAAAAATACAAAAATTAATCTATTTAGTTTCATATCCTAGATCCTTTAATCTGTCTCTAACTTCTTTTTCATTTTGTGGGGGTTTAATACTATTAATCTTATTTTTTAATTTAGCTATTTCTTTTTCATTTTCTATTGTTTTAGCTATGCTATCATTTAGTTTAATTAAAATATTAGTTATTTCTGTATCTTTCTCATTTATAATTTGTTCATATTTAGTCTTCTCATTAGATAACATTTTTGATAATAACTCTTGAACTACTTTACTGTTTGGATCTGGATTATATCTACCATATGTAAATCCAATGAATGTAAAAATAAGAATAAATGCAATACATATACCAATAATTAGTTTAGTTTTTGAATCCTTAGTCACAAGAATTATTTTATCTTTTAAATCCTTAGTTTCAAAAAGCATTTTATCTTTTAAATCGTTTATTGATTCAAACATATTATTTTTTCCTTTTTTAATGAATTCCCAATATTCCATTTGCTAATTCCCTAGCTTCTGATGGACTCTTGCCTTGTGATTTATAATGTTTAAATACCTTTAACCATCTATCCCTAAATCCAGGTTTAGTCATAACTCTTCTTAAAGCTTGTACTGGCATTTCTAATTGAAGTCTATTAAGATTGTATTCCGAAATAGCTTCTAGTAATTGTTTTTCCATTTTTATTTAATCTCCTTTTTTGTATATTCTATAATTTTATTGTTTTAATAGCTCTTTTTACAATATTTGGATTTGATTTTACATAATGTTTAATAATAGCGGAATAAGCTTTTAATTTTGGAAGAAATCCTCTAATTTTTTTAGCTTTTAACATTTCAAACTTTCTATCAATTGCAGATATTTGAAGATTTCTTGATTTAGCCACAGCTTTATCAAACTTGTTTATGTATTTATTTGTCATATTTTTAACAAATTCATATTCTCCACTTTTATTTCTATATTGTCTTAATTTTTTAGCATCACCATACATTTTAGAAGTAAAATCTGTTAGTTCTTTTTCCTTTTTTAAAACACCTGGACTAGCATGTGTTCCTATTGTTTCTTCATATGTAGTATTATTTATTACATAATCATTAGTGAAATTAACAGCACCTGATTGGTTATATTTTTTTCTTATTTTAGATGAATATCTGGCTTCATCCGCTTCATGTCTTTTTATATAGGGTTTTATTCTATTCCATTTTTCTGGTTTATTTATTTTATTCTGAGATCCAAATACTCCACCATATTTATCAGTTGGCATATGAATTGTAGATCCTGGTTTGTTAAATATATTTTTTAATTTCTTATCTGTAGTTAAAGGACCTTCTTTATTAGCTTTTTTAGAATATTTTATTGTAGATTGAGCTTTTTTTATAATATTATCACTTCCTTTATCAATACCTCTTCGAAATGAGTCTGCATCCCTCGCAAGTTTGGCTTTTCTTATTCTATCCAAATCTTTCTTTGATATTTCACCAGATTGAACTTTTTTTTCCCACTTATTTAATTCATAAATATATTCCAAATAATTTTCTAAAAAAATATTCATATTTTTTCCTCTTTACTATATAAATAAACTTCTGGATCATTAAAATTAGTTATTGAATTATTATCATTAAATCTCCATATTAATTCTGTTTCATTTAATTTACAATCACTTGTTAAAAATCTTCCTTCCAATATTATAATTCCATCATGAACTAATCTATGACAATTAGGACATAATTCACAAATGTTATGTAGTTGATTAGATCCGTTTTTACTCTTACTTTGTATGTGATGAATATCAGTTAATAATTTTGTTTTACATATTTCACATTTGTTTTCTTTTTTGAATTTCATGTTTGTTTTTTTAAGATTGTTTCTTTCTAAAATTTTTTAATTTTTTATTGTTAATTCATGCTAGACCACTAGGAAATCTATCGAATTTATCTAATAATTTATGTTATACAAAAATATGAATTGAATAATATTAACCATTTATAAATTTAACTAATTAATTATACGAAATACTGTCTGGTGCATAATGAATTAAATAATATTTTTTAATTGATCTCTGATCCACATTTATCACATATAATTTTTTCTTCCTCTTTAACTTCTTTAGTTTTCTTCCCATTTTCATTATTTAAAGAACTCATCTCAGGAAACTTTTGTATTACTTTACCAGCTATAGTAATAGCAGCAAAATATATTACTCCCCTAGGCATATCTACAAATTCTCTTCTCCATATACAAACAAACATCCAAGTATAAGTAATAATTAGAGTACTATGAACTGCTATGAATCTCATACTAGAATTACCAGATCCAGCCATTATTAAACTCTTTAAGAATTTTACCATAATTATAACTCCTCTCAATACTATGCTGGATTAATCCATTTAGGTTCTTCATAATGTTGATAGTCTTTAGATTTCTTCCAATTTCCACCCCATATGATTTCTGAATCTACCTTCTTAGCTAATAACCCTAATTGAATATAATCTGATTTATTATCATTATTAACATCAGCCTTAACATCACCCATATACTTTCCATTCTTATCTAAAATACCAAAGTCGATAGCATGTGATAAATTATCAGTAGGATCATCATTAGATAAATTTATAATGTGACGTGAAGCTAATGTCCATGTTACTTTATACTTATTCTCTTTATGTGTTATAGGAGCTAACTTAGCTCTAATTCTTAATTTATTAACATTCTCTAATGTATTCCTACCCTGAGCATATAATGCTACTTGTACTTCAAATAATCTAGCAACACTAGTCACTATAACTCTTAAATTTAATTCTTCTTTAGCTAATCCTATAAGTCTAATAGCAAAGTCTCTCATTCTAGGTGTAGCTTCAGTAAGATCTCTTGACATTATAATAAACTCCTTATGAAAAATCAAATGGAATAATAGTTAATGTTATCTCTGGATAATCAACACTCCTAGCATCAAAATCAGAGACCTTAATATTAGAAATATATTTCATACATTCTAATTCTTTTCCATCTTTTCCAATAATGTAATTACATCTTAAATTAGAAGAAGGATTTGAATTTTTGATTTTAAATTCTCCAGATGATATCCATCAAGTCAATCTCTTCGCTAATTAAACTTCCACCAGCCGCAATCGCTTGTGCTGAAACACCTTATAATCTTAACAAAATTATTTGACATATCTTACCTCCTTTTTCGTTTTTATTGTTTGTCACTGTATTTTAGCAAACTATACAGGTACATAAACTACATATTGCTTTATAAATTAGGTAGGTTTGTAAACACAGGATCAGCAGTTTGTACTGTTACATTATTTTGAGCAGAATTGGAGTTAGCACTAAGTGTCATTGTTGTAGATGTCAAATTTAATATCTTATAATGAGTTTGTGTTGATGGAAATCCATTAGATACTGTAACATACTCACCTATATTGAAATCTGAAGTATCAGTCATGCCTATTATTAATCCTGTACTACCATCAGTACTCCCAGTATTATCAATAGCAGACGAGAATGTTCCTGGATTAGAACAAACCATTCCACGAGACAGCCCAACATACGCCGAAGTATTATGAATTTCATCTCCTAAGTTCCAGTTTCCAACAGTAGGAGCTGATGTTATAGGTCCATAAACATGGTCAACTCCACGATAATATTGGTAAGGATAAGACCCATATATATGGAATTGTACTTTTTTTGGATGGATATTTCCCCAGATATAGTTTTTTACCAAGTATGAATCCATGCCATTACTAGTTCCTACATTAATTATATGCATTTCACTGGCAGATGCAAAGAATATATTACCAGTAATAATATTATTTTGGGGCATGTAATTAACCGTTTTACATAAATATATCCAACAATGTGGAGGAGTTATTTGTCCCTGATAGCCGAAGATGTTATGCGTAATAGTATTTAGCTCACAGGGTATAGAACTACTCAAAAATATGGCATTATTATTAAAAATACTACCCCCATCAGTATAAACATCAAGAAATTTATTGTTCATGATTATTGCACCACATACTCCATTAGCCCATATTGCATTTTTAATAATAGTATTAAATATACATCCATCAATAATTATACCATTGGAACAACTATCTAAATAAACTCCATATGTAGTGCCCTCAATTAATCCACCTAAAATTCGTACTCCATATGGCTTAGTTATTTGTACCCCATAGATCCCCCCATATATATAATTATTTTCTAATATTACTAAGGTTTTTTGGATAATTGTGGGTTCAGCAAGACTATACCCAACAACACCAACTCCGAAGGTAGTGTTATTAATAAACTTTGAATTAGAAATAGAAACCTGACAGTGATAGTTTGCTTCCTCTCCTCTATCTCCGATATAAATATATGCGCCCATATCACAGTTTTTTATTTCTGCACCAACTACAGAGGTACCACTATTCGCTGATAACCACAGACCCTTAACTGCACCATCTATAATAATATTCCTAATATTAATATTTTTAGGCATATATGGAGGAATCATATTCCATTCTACACCAAGACCCACAGCATAAGCTCCATTAATAATAATATTTTCAGCACTAACATTACTAACCAACCCCCATGCAAGTATCATTCCCAAATAAGCCCCGCTACTTTGCTGTGGTGTATCTCCACCTGAAATATTTATATTCTGAAGTAATATATTTGAATACCCTGTTGTATTTATAGAACTTCCAACTTCTATATTCATGCCACCAACATATTCCTCACCAATAAATGTATTCCCACCAATATTAACATCTGTATTAATAATACTAATATCTTTTATAGTTACGTTAGATCCCTTGATATGGAATAAAGGTACAGCAGTAGGTATGGAGTTAATTATTGTTGCATTCTGTCCGTTTATTACACAGCCATCAAAAAGTTGAATTCTATCAGCTATTTCATATGTTTTTTCTGAAACAAAAGAAATAATTTTCCATGCTAGTAAAGAGGAATACAAAGCATTCGTATATGTTCCTGTTGAATACCACCACTCAGTGTAAGCTTCTTTTATATTACCAAACATAACTTTACTGGTTCCCACACAGTCAAACACCTGATACAACCCTGCTTCAAAAGGACCATTAATGGTTAATGTTTTTCCAGTAGCAATTTGTAATATAGCTCCATTATTCATTCTAATTGCTACATTAGATGGTATAGTGAAAGATGTTCCTACACTATATATACCCTTTCCTAATGCAATTGTCTTAGATTCTAATCCTAATAAATCACATACATATTTTAATGATCCAACTTCACTAGCATCTCCATGATCAATAGCATTAACATTTACTATAGATCCAATTTGATCACAATCAATTTTATTCTGAATACTACTCATTTTATACCTCCTATTGTACTATTAATTATAATTATTAAGCTAAAAACGGGCTTTGTAGTAATTTTTACCTTATTTTACCTTATTTTAGCTTATTCTACTTATTACTTCTTACGTTGTAATCCAATATGTCCTATGTTGTAGTCCAAGTTTTATTTCCACTTAGAATAACCCACATAGTAGTAGCATGAACATACTCTATAGTTAGAGATGCACCTACATCTGTAGTATAAATAGTACCACCAGCAGAAGAATCATCTATATAATCAGAATCAGCAGCATCTATAGTTAATTTACCAACTCCACTAGGTTTAATAATAGTTAATCTACATCCATCTTCATTAACTCCAACACTAGGAAGTAGAATAACCCTATCACTAGCACTACCAAACCTTAATGATTTACCTAGAGTAGCTGTAGTACATGTATAATCACCAGTATCAGGACAATTAACAAATGCATTCTTATATACTATAACTCCACCAGTAGCTTTACCTGATAACTTAAGATCAATATTAGTATCTCCACCTGATGCTTGTAGCTCTGGAGGATTATTAGTAGGAGCATTAATTACAGTTACTTCATTAACTGCACTACCAGTACTAGTTATCTTAATTGCTTCATTATCATTTTGATCATTGATTCCAATGAATTGTGGAGCATGATCTGAACTTAAATCTTGATTGATAACGGAAGCTACTTCCACATCTAAATTTCCAGAAAACTTTAAGGTTCTATCTCCATTGGCGGTATCTAGGGTTAGGATTTTACTGGCTACAATTCCGGTATTTACTGATTTCAATTTCAAAACATGAGCTGGGGTTACGGAATCAACAATTGACAATTCAAATTTTGTATATGCTCCAGCATTAAGTACATCGGCGGTTACACAGGCTGAGAACTCATTTTTACAAATGACATTATACTCACAATTTACATTTACAACATTTATTCCATATCTTCCAACTGTATTTATTGAATTATCTGTAATAATATTATAATCAGAGGTTGCTATCAAATTAATTCCATCACAGGTTACTCCGGTTAGGGAATAGATATTATTATTGGTTAATTTATTATAGGTAGAGGAGGCGGTCAATTTAATACCACATCCATCGACTAGATATGAAATTTGATTTTCAGAAACATTATTATAATCACAACTAGAGACTAACTCAATACCATTTCCAATTAACCCATCAATAACATTTCCGAAAATATTATTTAAAACAGAACTAGAGATATGGATTCCGGTTCCAGATCCGGCAGTTCCGGATATCCAACTAGACAAAACGTTATTATTAATGTTATTATTGGATACATATGATAATCCACCATCACAATAAATCAATCCATATGTAACATCATATTCATTTCCATCAATTATATTTTCTAAAATATTGTTATATTTGCAATCTCCATTTAAGAATATTCCAGAATTAAAATCACTTAAAAATTTAATATTATTATTAATTACATTATTATTACTAGAAGAATCTAATTTGATTCCCTCAAATGTTATTGACTTAAATATATTATTACAAATATTATTATGAATACTTGAAGTTAATATAACACATGAAGTTGAGTCAATGGATTCAAACATACAATTTGTGATATTTGAAAATGATAAATTAGTTAAATCAACAGCGCCTTCTGTTAATGTATTAAAATATATGTTTTCAATTGTTAAATTACTATTTTCAGATATATTAAATATTCCGATAATAGCTGGATAGGAGGAAACATTACCACCAGATCCATACAACTGAAAATTCTTTAAAACAATATTGGTTCTTACATTTACATCAATAAACACATCATCATTAACTGCTTGATCTAATATAATTCTTGTATCTTTTCCGGATCCAATAATTTGAATATTATTATCAGGAATAACTAACGATTCTGTAATATTATAATCACCAGGAGCTAGATATACAATTCCTCCACCCAATACATTTACTTGATTTAGTGCCCACGCTATAGTTCCATTTATGCTTGAATCTCCATGATTTGTAATGGATGCATTTGGGTCTATGTAATAATTTCCTATTGATTGTCTTGAAATCTGTTGAGACATTTTTTAAGTGCTCCTCTATCTTTATATGGTTATTATTTAAGAATTGCTTTTTAGGAATTCAAACTTCTGGAAACTTCATACCAGACATTATTAATATATACTAGTTCAATAATATTATCTTGACTTGCAAAGAAATTCATTCCACCTTGTAATTTAAGGGTTGCTCCATAAACAAGGGTTGTATTATCATCACCAAAATGAACGATTATTTTTTGTCTAGGTTTTCCATCGTCAAAAGTTGTAATTAAAGTTGCTCCGGTATTAATTATTTCTAAAACTCCAGATTGTTTTCCTGTTCCATCTAATACGGTTGGAGTTGTGTCACCATCTATGGTTGATACGATAAAAGTAGTATTTGCAATTGCTAAATCTAACTCACCAATTGTTTGTTCTAGATCTGCATTTTGGGTAATAATTGAAATTGAAGAATAGGTTGGGGCATTATCTAAATCCCCAGAACTTCCAACAAAAGATTGTAAATTATCTTTACATGTTTCAATAGGAACTGCTAAATTTGCTAATCCATCATTATCTAAACTTGGTGCTGTATAGAGATCTGCGGCCAACTGACTAATATTATTTGTATTTTGTGGGGTTGTTGTTACAATTGTATTATTAATATCATATAACAGACCATAACTATTTATATGTCCGCCATTTGCTCCGAATAAACACATTACATACAAATGCTGATAGGCGGCTCCTGTTCTATTAATTTGTGCCCCGGTAACATCTCCGGTTGCTCCAGAAGATTGTCCATTCATTAATTCACCGACAGTAAATACTCCAGATCCGCCAACTTGACTTAGAAGAATAGTTCCGGGGGTTGTTCCTAACCCATTAAATGTTCCAAAAGATCCGGAAATATCACCGACTATAATTTCACCAATGGTATAAGCTCCGGTTGTATCTACAGGTAACTCAACTGTTGAGAAATAATGTACTATATTAATATTTATAGCTTCATAATTAACACCATCATTGGAAACATACCAAATATAATCTGCAATAGTATGTGCTCCGGTAAGATCTATTTCTGCAGAGACTTGACATGCATCTACATATGTTAATGATGCATCTATATCATACATATCATTTGATACAAAAATTTGTCCAACTGTTCCATCAACTAAATGGGTTGCAGAATTATATGTTGCATCAGAAGTTACTAAATCAATTTGAATATTATCAATAAATCCATCATAAGAACATCTTTCCATATAGGAAGAATTTAATAATGGAACATAGATTGAATCTAGATAAGCTTGATAAGCTTGTATATCTAATTCTTTTGTAGCAGACTCAAGACTATTTCCTTGAGTAACAATTAATGGTTGACCCCCATCTGGACTATTATAAGAAGGAGTTGCATCATTATCTCCGGAACTTCCTGTATAAATTTGTAAATTAGTTTTACATGTTTCCATTGGGACAGGTAAATTCGGCAAACCATCATTATCTTGACTTGGTAATGTATATAGATCAGAATAAATAGTATCAATATTTCTAGAATTCTCTGGAACTGTTTCAACAATTATTGAATTAATTTCATATAAAACACCATAATCTTCAATTGTTCCGGTTCCTGAAAATTCACATTTAACTCTTAAATCCACATTGGAATCTCTTTTATATGATCCAGTATCTATGGTTGCAGTGGATCCAGAAATAGATCCCGTGATTGTTTCTCCAACAGTAAAAGATCCAGATCCAGTAATATCATAAATTAATAAATGATCTGTATAATCCATTACTACGGTTCCAGTCAATCCAGAATTTCCGCCAGTTACAATTTCACCAATGGTAAATACTCCAGTGGAATCTGCTAAAAGAACATAATTAGTAGAGAACCAATGTATTTCTTCTAAATTAACTAATTCCCAATCTGGGGTTACATCTCCACCATTATTAGTTACATACCAGGTTTGAATTGTTTGAACTGTACCCTGAGAGGAAACCATACAAGCGGTAATACATGTTCCATCAAATCCTGTAGTTGGATTAACATCTGTTAAATTAGTGGAAATAAATACTTCTCCATTATCTCCGTCTACTTCATAATTAACTGTATCTAATGTTGCGGTAGTATTAAATAGATCAATATAATTTTGGTTAATAAATGCATCCATTGTCATTCTAAAGAATACAGAACTAATTAATAAATCTTGATAATAATCATATAATGAAGATCCTCCTCCACCAGAAGTTCCAGAACCAGGTTGAAACCAAAGAGTTATAGTATCAACACCGGTTGAATCTGTAATTGATCTTCCGATATATTGTGGAAAATTGGCAGGAATTAAATTGGTAATAGTTCCAGGAGTATTAGCAGATAAATAACATTGATCTCCAGTTGAAATAATAATTCCGGGTTCAACTGGAACATCATCCGCAACTCCATACAATCTTACCTGACCGGATCCATCAGCTCTATAACCAACTTGTAAAACTACACAAGATGCTAAAGTCAAATTAGATGTTGCAATAGCGGGATAAACTTTTCCATCTGTTCCGAGATAAGCTAATTGTCCAACATTACATGATATTGTATCAATTTCATCTCTAATAGCTTGGACTGATTCCCATCTTCCAGACTGTCCAAAGAATATTCCTTCTTTATCTCTGGTATAGACTATTCTTCCTTCATCTCTATCTGGATCAAAAGTTGGAAGAGCATCTTCACAATCTATATAAGTTTTAGCATAGGTTCTTCTAATTAAAGGATTTGTAGGAAGAAAATCATGAACTGAATTGATTTCAAAAGACACTCCATTAAATGAAACTAAAACTGCTTTTAGAAATAAATATCCAGATGTTAATAATGCATGTTGAGTTGGTTTTAGAATTTTAATGGAAACTCTAGGAGCTGGTTTAGCTTTAAAATATGTATAATTTGCAAGTATTAAATAATAACCAGCTTCATTCCAATATCCTCCAGAAGAATCAACATAAAAATCTTCTTCTGACATATCAACCGTAAAGTTTGAATCTATAGAATGAATACAATCATCTTTAAAGAATGTTCCAGTTGAAACTACAAGACATGTAGTTAGTGCGGTTGAGTCAATAGTAACTTCACAAGAGTGTGTTCCTTTAATACAATTTGTTCCTAGTGTAACCATTCTAGTTAAACGATTTACTATATTACTGTTATATTCAGAATACGGGCTTACTGTTGTGGTTACTGATGGGTATATGTTTACCATTTAAAAATCTCCTTGAAAAGGAATCTATTATCTATAATTAGAAAATGTATGTTATACAATGAATCTTCTTCATTTATTTTTTGTTCTATTTATTTTGTTAGATCAGATCTAAAAAATTAGTTATTCCGCCAACTACTACATATATTAATAATTGAAAAAATAAAAAAATTATTTTTTATTTTTTCATACAAAAAAATATTTTTTATGGAAGGAATTTTTATGGAAAAAGAATCAAACGTAATAGAACATCTTAAGAAGGAAGAAAGTGTTCATCAAAAATTAATGAACAAAGCTTATGAATTATGGAGCACAGAGAAGGGAAAAAATTTAAATTACAGCAATTTTTTGGATTTAGTTATGGACACTTATGGAGACTTATATTTTTATTCAGTAATTACAGGAAATTTAAATTATCAAGTTGAAAATGGCGGATTTAGTCAATGGCACTTTAACGAATATTCTATTACATTAGAAGATTTAATTAACTTTTTTGAAATCAATTTTAAAAATAATAAAACGATTGAAAAAGTGAAAATAATTTTAAATGATATTTCTGAATTAATAGATTGGTTTGATCGAGGAAGATCAATAATTAAAAATATAGATTACGAATTTAGAGATTTTTTTAGTGATAAATTAGAAGAACAATTAAATGATGATCTAAACAATATTGATCAAAAATATTATGAAATCAATGAAAATTTAAATGAAGTTTTGGAAGAATATTTCAAAACTGAATATGAAAAAATTTCAACGGAAATTAGGGAAGAGAACACGTAGTCTCTTCCCCAAAATTTCATCTAGGTAATTAAATCAAAGTAATTGGTGTGAAAATTAATTTATAATTTGTTCTAAGTGAAAAGTTATATCAGATTAAATTTTTTAAGCGCATTTTTAACATCTGTTATTGTAGGATTTGACTCATTAATATCTATGATTTTCCATCCGGTTTCTTTGAGGGTTGTATCTCTGTTATGTTTTGGTACATCTCTATTATGCCAAAATGTATTAGGAAATTCAATATCTAATTTTTTAGAGGGTATACAAATATCAGTTATTAATCTTGATTCAAGAATTCCATTTTTATTAATTTTTTCAATAAAATAAGAATTTTTTAAATCATTAAAATAAAATAATAAGAAGTTTAAAATTTTTAATTTATTTCTATGAATTATGTTTTTAGGATCAGGAAATTTAACTTGATTTCCTGTCGTAAAAGTTTTAACCTCTTCAATAAAATTAGAAACTTCGTTAGCAAATTCTTTAGATACAACTGGAATTTTATCTATGTCAAATTCATTAGTTTCCTCGATTTTAATTTCTTCTGAAATTTGATCAAAGTTAATTTCTTCTTGTTTATTAACGGGTATTTCTGCTGGTGTATCATTAAAGAGTTTAACATTTTTTAATTTTTGTTTAGCTCTAAATGCTTCACTGGCTATTGAAATATCTGGGTATTTGAGCTTGTATTCTTCAATACTTATATCATGAAATTTTTTTAAATGAGTAGAAGTTATCATACCAAATGATTTTCCGCATTCCTGACAAATAACCATTCCTTTTTCATCGTATTGATTCATATTAAAATTTTCCTTTCTCAAATAAAAATTGTATGTTTTAACCGTTTCACTTGGTTTATAATTTGTTCTAAAAAATTTTAAGAAAGAAAGAAAAAATGTTAAGGAGAAGAACCCATGAATAAAACATTAAAAAAATTAGTTGAAGAAAGAGGCTGGTATTATATTAGCAAAAATCGAAAATTATCTGAAAGTTTTATTCGAGAATTTCAAAATAAAGTTAATTGGAGTTATATTAGTAGTAATCAAAAATTATCTGAAAAATTTATTCGAGAATTTCAAGATAAAGTTAAATGGAATTATATCAGTTCAAGTCAAAAATTATCTGAAAAATTTATTCGAGAATTTCAAGATAAAGTTAATTGGGGTTGTATTGGTTTATATCAAAAATTATCTGAAAAATTCATTCGAGAATTTCAAGATAAAATTAGTTGGGGGTATATTAGTAGTAATCAAAAATTATCTGAGAATTTTATTCGAGAATTTCAAGATAAAGTTAGTTGGTATAGTATTAGTAAAAATCAAAAATTATCTAAAAAATTTATTCGAGAATTTCAAGATAAAGTTAATTGGGATTGTATTAGTAATAATCAAAAATTATCTGAAAAATTTATTCGAGAATTTCAAGATAAAGTTAGTTGGTATAGTATTAGTATATATCAAAAATTATCTGAAAAATTTATTCGAGAATTTCAAGATAAAGTTGATTTAAATACACATAAAAAAGTTAATAATGAACTATCAAAAAAAGAAAAAATTAAAATTATGAAAAAATATGCTAAAAAGTATTCTTTAGTATTTGATGGAGAATATTTATATGCTTTTAGAAATCATGATATGCTTGGAAGAGGACTATTCAATAAAACAATTTTCTACAAAAAAGGAAAATATTATCAAGATTTTCATTGTGATATGAGATCATATGTTAAAGACTCTTTTGGTCTTGGAATTTTTCCAAAAGGAAACACGTCTGTAAAGGTATCAGTGGATGATTTTGGTATTGTAGTTAATAATTTAGGATCTGGAAAATGCAGAGTTAAAGGATTTACTGTTTTGTGAATACAAAAAGGAGAAAATAATGATGGACGAGCAAAAGAAAATTTGTCAGTTTTGCAAAAAGAAAAAAAATAAAAAATGCATAATTACTGACAAATATGTTGCAAGGAAGAAATCTTGTGATACATACCCAATTCAATTTTCAAGGAAATAAATTATGAAGATTAAAAGAGATTTTATAACAAATAGTTCAAGTACTGCATATATAATAACAAATTTAACTAATGAAGAAAAAACATTAGTTGACTTTGTTAAAGAAAATCCTCAATTACTCACAATGTATTTAGAAAATTACAAACATTGGGAGGAAATTTTTTATGGGGTACTAACCCAAGAAACTCTAATTAAATCAGCTGCAGAAAATAACATTGTTTTTAAATCTAAAGAGAAAAAATATTGTACTTTTGGGGATGAAGATCAAACAATAATTGGAGAGGTATTTGATTATATTTTAAGAGAAAGTGGGGAGTCTAAAAGTTTTAAGTGGGAATTTGAAGAGTTTTTAAGATGAACATATCAAGTACTCTAATCAATATTGCAATCGAAGAGGCTAAAAAAAGTGATCATAAACAAAAAGTTGGCGCAGTAATATTTGATAAAAAGAGAATAATTTCTAAAGGTCACAATACAAGACAAAAATCAATTAAAAAATTTCATCCAAAATTTCAAAGGTTTCCTTTTAGTGTTCATGCAGAAGTAGACGCAATAATAAATGCTAAAAAGAACTTAAAGGGAGTATCTATATTGGTTATCAGAATTAATAAAAATGATCAATTTAGATTAAGTAAACCATGTAGTGATTGTATGAAATATTTAAACTATGTTGGAATCAAAAAAATTTATTATTCAATTTCGAATTATCCATTCATACTTGAAATCTAAAAAAAGGATATTTAAATGGAAGAAAGAAAAGAACAAAATGATTCAACTATTGAGTTATGCAGAGAAATAATGAAAGAAATCAATGATGAAAAATTACAGCAACTTAAAAGTTGTCTCTTATCCTTATGTGATATAATTGAAAAGTTTCAAACAGATGATTTTTGTATGAATTTAACATCGTCGTTAGAAATAATTGTATATCATATTACAAATGAACCAAGTAGAAAAAATTTAGTTTTTGATTGTTTACAAAATTTTGATGTGATGGTCATGAATATTCAATCATCTAAAAAAATAACAGATGAGCTTAGGAATATGTTCAAAAATAAAAAATATGGAAATGAAAAAAAATATGATCAATTAAACCTGTTTAATTCAGATGGTTCGAGATGTTCCATAGATGAAATTTTAAATTCATGATAGATCAAAATACTACATATATAAATAATTGAAAAAAAGAAAGTTAAAACGTCGTGAGAGAAGTGATGCGTCCCAATTTTATTTGGGGTCTTGAAGCACCCCCTTCTTGCTGATCTGACCTCACGACGTCTTTTTTACTTTAACATTGGGGAATCTAAAAAGGAGGTGATGCGATGGAATATGGGATGAAGGTTTTTAAATTTAAAAGTCAACTACCCCTTGACAAGTCAAGAGGCTTGAGTAGTGATACTTAACGTAAGAGTTGATTAGGGAGCTTAGAGGAGACTTTATGCAGAAGTTAGGAAAAAAGCTAAAGAACGTACCTATGGATGCTTCACAAGTTCATAGCTCTACAAGTTCTTCTTTAAACAGAGTTCAAAGACTCAGTGAGAAGAACATGTGTTGTTTTCATAACATTCCCGAAGTGAATCATTCCCAACATACAGGGAGGGCAATAAACCCATTAGTGTATGTACTTTCAAAGGAAAGTAATTCTTTGATGCCTTGTAGTCAAGCAAAAGCAAACAAGATGTTAAAGAAAGGAGCATGTCGTGTAATTAAAAGATTCCCATTCACTGTTCAATTGAATTTTGAATGTGAGAATCAGGTTCAAAAAGTAACATTGGGAATTGACTCTGGATATGAGAATATTGGATTTAGTACAGTATCAGAAACAAAAGAACTAATATCGGGCACAGTTAAGTTAGATGGTAGAACATCAGAAAGATTAACAGAACGAAGAATGTATAGAAGAATCAGAAGAAACAAATTATGGTACAGAAAACCAAGATTTCTAAATAGAGCCAGAAAAGAAGGATGGTTGCCTCCATCAGTACAAAGAAGATATGATACTCATTTGAATATTATCAACAGGCTGAAAAAGATTCTTCCTATTTCTGAAACAATTATTGAAGCAGCAAACTTTGACATTCAGAAAATTATGAATCCTGACATTTCTGGTAAGGAATATCAACAAGGTTCTTTGTATGAATATCAGAACATGAGAGCATATCTTATGAGTCGTGAACAAGGAAAATGTCAATTATGTGGAAAAGACTTTAAAGGTCAGAGTTCTCATATTCATCATTGTAAACAAAGGTTTGAATCTGGAAGTAACAGACCTGAGAATCTTGTTATTCTACACGAACAGTGTCATGAAAAACTACATAAGAAAGGTTTGAAATTATCAAAGCCCAAAAGCTATAAGTCTAATACTTTCATGAACATCATCAATAAGAAGTTTTATCAAGATATTCCTGATGTAAAGATAACTTAT
>Ga0265297_10005710_pt1 | contig 18686 bp, 10 predicted proteins | sample Munlanlwell13791_FD_192502 | JGI IMG/M metagenome (GOLD analysis project Ga0265297, IMG submission 192502) | Leachate microbial communities from a municipal landfill in Southern Ontario, Canada - Leachate well 137-91 | ecosystem: Engineered > Solid waste > Landfill > Unclassified | place...
AAGTCAGAAAGGAAATTGACTTAAACAAAGTTAGACTATATATTGAAGATGAGGTTAAAACCGAGAAAGCTTTTAATCTCTTCGGCTTTAATTAATAATTTAAACGAATATGAACCTGATACCAACGGTAATTGAGAAATCTCAGCACGGGGAAAGGGCTTATGACATCTACTCCAGGCTGTTAAAAGAGAGGATTATCCTCTTGGCCGGGGTTTTTGACGACAATATAGCCAATTCCATAGTGGCCCAGCTCCTGTTTTTGGCCTCAAAAGACCCTAAAAAGGACATTCAGCTGTATGTTAACAGCCCGGGAGGCTCGGTTACGGCTGGTTTGGCCATTTACGACACCATGCAGTACATAAAACCAGACGTTTCCACTGTTTCCATAGGCATGTCAGCCTCAATGGGGGCCCTGATACTGGCTGCCGGAGCCAAAGGCAAGCGCTATTCCTTGCCCAATTCCGAGATTTTGCTCCACCAGGTGGCCGGAGGAGCAAGGGGGCAGGCGACGGAAATAGAGATTACGGCCAAACAAATACTCAAAATCAAAGAAACTCTTAACAAAATATTGGCCAAGCATACCGGCCAGCCCTTGTCCAAGATTTCCAAGGACACGGACAGGGATTTTTATCTCACGGCGCACGAAGCAAAGGAATACGGAATCATCGACGAGGTGATCGGAGGGAAAAAATAGGGGATAGCCCCTGTTTTTTCTTGACAAGCAATTAAGCTATAAGGTATAATGCACTAAAGTTAATCATAAAAGGTGAAGTGTTTATGAAAAAACTTTGGTATCGTGCGTTTTTGCATTTGAATTTTGATGTAAACTGGAACTCGTTTTTAAATAAAAGATGTTGCTTTAGCTTCGGCTAAAGTTTTTTAATTGAAAATAAATTAATAAAAAATAATAAAAATAAATATATATGAGTAAGAATATTTTAAAAGCACTGTTTATTTTATCGATAGTTTCGATGGTTTTTGTCGGAGGGGATGTTTTAGCTGCTACTTGCGGTTCAGCTACCGGGCAGGGATGGCCAACAGCTCCAACAACTAACCTGTGCAGCGATGGAACCGTAAGCGGATCAGCTTTTCTTAATCAACAACAAGGAAATTGGTTTTGGATTTGTTCTGGCGGAGCCGCCCCAACTTTTATTTTTTGTTCCGCACCACTTACATCAGCTAACGGATGGATGATAAAAGCTTCTTGGGCCTATCCAAGGACAGCCACTACCGTTGCATCTACCGGCAGCAAAATCTACGCAATCGGAGGATATCGGACCCCCTTAGAAGATTCCTATAATTCTATTGAGGAATATAATCCAACAACTAATACCTGGACAGATAAAGATGACACTTATTCTTACGAAAACGGCATGGCGGCGTCTGTCGGCGGTTACATCTATTTTATAGGAGGTAATTCATCTATAATTACTGGTTCAAACAAGCGGTACAGTCCGGGAGGAGATTCTTGGACGACCAAAGCCAGCATGCCCACTCCCAGGCGCAGTGCTGCTGCAGCCGTGGCTTACGATAAAATTTATATCATGGGAGGATACGTTCCCAGCGGTTATGGTTGGACAGCCGTAAACGAAGAATACAATCCGGGGACTAACACCTGGACGACCAAAGCCAGCATGCCCAGCTCTAGAATGGTGATGGGGGCGGCAACAGTTAACAATAAGATTTACGTCATAGGAGGAATTTGGAGCGTAACTGGTTCAGCTACGAACATAAACGAAGAATACGACCCGGCCACTAACACCTGGACGACCAAAGCACCCATGCCGACTGCCAGGTACGCTACTTATCCAGTAGTATATAATAATAAGATTTATGTAATAGGCGGTTATAATGGCAGCTGGGTAACCGTGAACGAAGTATACGACCCAGCCACCAACACCTGGACAACAGCAAACAGCATGCCTCAGGCCGTAAACGATGCTGTTGTTGCCGTGGCCAACAACAAAATTTATGTCATGGGAGGATATGACGGTAAAATTACTTTGGAATACGACCCGGCCTTTGCTAACGGCACTTGCGGTTCTTCAAACGGCGGAACGTTTTCAACTGCACCGACGACCAATCTTTGTACGGCCGGAACAGCAACGGGAGTAACTTTTCATGGAGGATTAAACAATACTTGGACGTGGTCTTGTACCGGAATGGGCGGAGGAACTACGGCAGATTGTTCAGCAGGCTCTCCTGCAGCAGCCGGCACTTATGACAGTGTTGAATATAATGGTTCTGGAAATGGAACAATGACGGTAAATATCACAAACCTGGGCGTCCAGCCGACACAATTGGAAATAAGGTGGAGCACGGTGAATAATCCGCCCGAGGTTTCGGATATTCAAAAAGTAGTGCCTATCTCTGAAACAGGAATTCACAATATTTCAATGGAGAACCTTGTTCCTGGTAGCATTTATTATACCAACATCGTTATTCTTGCAAGCAACGTGGTCGTTAGTTTGGGAAGTAAAACATTGATAGCCAACAGGCAGCCGATAATTTCAGGAACAGATGCCACCAGAACAGTAAACGAAGGGCAATCCATAGTTTTGAACGCCAACGCTTCCGACCCTGACGGAGATTCTTTAACGTATCTTTGGAGCTGTACCGGCTTAACCGGCGTGTTTACTCCCAGCGCATCGGTTTTGAATCCTACATTTAATGCGCCATGGGTTTCATCTACCACAGCCTACAATTGTAATTTAACGGTTAATGACGGAAAATTGGGAATTGCCGTTGCCACGACGCAAGTTACTGTTAATGATATCGGCGAAAATTGTGGTACGGCCCACGGACATGGTTATCAGTCGACTTCATATATAGACACTAGCGCAGAAAGATGTGCGCTGGGAGCATTCGGAGGAACATTTACTGATAACGGTTCTTATTGGTCTTGGGCTTGTGGTGGAAGCGCCTGCTCAGCCAATAAGGTTTCGGCCGGAAGTTTTAGCAATACAATAAGAAAGGATGAGCCCTCAACCAATCTCTGCGCGTATGGGAATGCGTCAACGCCGAGCCTGATAGATGATATTTGGTACTGGACTTGTTCGAATAATCCGGGAGTGGACGCAGCCGCTTACGCATTCAAGACCACTTGCGGTTCGTCCAACGGAGGGAGCTTTTCTTCTCCTCCCTCAACAAATCTTTGCAAGTACGGCACAGCTTCTTCGGTCACGACCAATCCTTCAACATATACTTGGACCTGCACCGGAGACGATTCTCTGCCGGTTGATTGCTCGGCAACAAAAACAGAGGGCTTGGTTAATGGTTCTTGCGGCACAGCTCAGGGACAGCTCTATTCTTCTGTGCCATCGGAAAATCTTTGCAGCGCCGGCACACCATCTTCTGTCACAACCAACTCCACTACATATACATGGGCCTGTAACGGTTCCGGAGGAGGAAGCAATGCCAATTGTTCGTCCAACAGAATATCGTTCAAGAACCCTTACGATGTCAACGGTGACGAGTCCTGTTGGTTCTGCGAACACTATTACGATGCGGAAGGAATTTTGAGGGACGGAAAATTAAGCAACGGAATAGCAAGCCTGGAATTCAGGTTTACCACCAATGCTTCCGACTACAACTCTTACAAGCTGGCCATTGGAACAATCAATGACGTAAATCAGGCGATGAAAACAGACGAATGGCTTTCCATTTCTTCTTCCGAAACGACATTCAGTGGAGCAAGGGTGAGAAGGTCGGGGACAGACCAGAAAGAGGGGAACAATGGTTTCTTGCTCACTTACGGAAACGGAACCTCAACCAAAACATATTATTGGTGGGTGAAATTAAGGAAACCATCGTTAACAGAAACAGACTGGATGTATGGAGGGACATTAATCACTCCCAAGAAAGCATTCCCGCTGGTCAGGGTGGCGGCTGATAAGGCAACCGCAACCGTGGGAACAGACATTCAATACTGCACCACTCTGGTTAGCTTAACCAATACAGCCGACCCTTGTTATCCAGTATGCTGGACCGGTACGGGCGACCCAGTGGTTGACCCCGATAATTCTAACTGGAAATGCAGCGTTTGCTACAACTCAAGCAATCAGCCCGTTCAATGCACCAGCACCAACGGCAATGCCTTCTCGTGGATTTTGCCGGAACAGAGCGGCAGCTACATGAATACGACCAACGCTTCAAGCACCAACCCGATATTCAGGCTCAGCACAACGGTTCAAAACCTGAAGCCGGGATTGGCCGTAATGGGTTCTGAGTGCGCCGGAGAGGGAGAGACAGGAACGACAGCGCCGCTGCCCAAGTGGAGAGAGGTTTCACCATTTTGATAAAGGTTTAGTTTTAAAAAATATAATAAATAATAATACAGGCTTATGCAAAAACAAAAATTCATACTATTAACAACAATTTCCTTCTTAATGATTTTTGGTTTTGCAATGGATTCTTTCTCGGCTGTCTGGACCACTAAGGCCAATATACCCACGGCCAGAACTGGTTTAGCTGCTACTGCTGTTAATGGTAAAATCTACGCCATTGGAGGTAAAAACTTGGGTAGCATATATAGCATTGTCGAAGAGTACAACCCGTCAACCAACACCTGGACCACTAAGGCCAATATGCCCACAGCCAGAACCGAATTAGCCGCCGTTGTCGTCAACAATAAAATCTACGCCATCGGAGGGTGGTGGCCAAGTGCATTAAACACCGTTGAAGAGTATGACCCGTCAACCAACACCTGGACCACTAAGGCCAGTATGCCCACAGCCAGAACTGGTTTAGCTGCTGCTGCTGTTAACGGTAAAATCTACGCCATCGGAGGATATTATGACGCCCCTGCATTAAACACTGTTGAAGAGTATGACCCGTCAACCAACACCTGGACCACTAAGGCCAGTATGCCCACAGCCAGAACTGGTTTAGCTGCTGCTGCTGTTAATGGCAAAATCTACGCCATCGGAGGGTTTAATAACGATGAATTAAACACCGTCGAAGAGTACAACCCGTCAACCAACACCTGGACCACTAAGGCCAGTATGCCCACGGCCAGAACTCAATTAGCCGCCGTTGTTGCCGTCGACAATAAAATCTACGCCATCGGAGGGTTTAATAACGATGGATTAAACACTGTTGAAGAGTATGACCCGTCAACCAACACCTGGACCACTAAGGCCAGTATGCCCACAGCCAGATTTCTATTAGCTGCTGCTGCTAATAATAATCAGATTTATGCAATGGGCGGTTATTATAATAGTGGCTATGTAGTCGCTAACGAAGAATACGATCTAGGAATTAATGGTTCTTGCGGATCTCAAAGCAGCCCGACCGGAACAGGGGTGGTTAGCGGATCTTTGACCTCCAGCTCTCCGAATCTTTGTGTTGCTGGAGCTGGCCCAGTCAGCAATTTTCAAATATTCAACGGAGGAGACGGAGATGCTTATTGGTGGAAATGTGACGGGTTATACGGCGGAGCCAGTTCTGATTGGTGTTTGATACATATAAAAGTTAACGGTGTTCTTGGTACTGCCAATGGACACACTTATGCATCATCTGATACGTCGTGGGGAAGCTATACTCAATGCAGCGCAGGAAGTTCTTCAAACACGACTTTTCCGGCAGCGGGCGGTTCAACGAGCTGGACCTGTAACGGCCTCTGGGGAGGAACCAACAGTGGAACGGGGATAGCTTACCGGGCTACGACAGTCGTCAATGGCTCCTGCGGAACAGCCAATGCTCACGGATATACATCGACAAGCGAAATTGACACGGCTGCTGAAAGATGCGCAGCCGGAAGTTTTACGTCTTTTACCGATAATGGTTCTTCTTGGTCTTGGGCTTGCGCCGGAGTGGGTGGAGGAACCACGGCAAACTGTTCTGCCAATAAAGTTGCTTGTGGAACGTATCATAATACAATAAGAAGAGACCAGCCCTCAACCAATCTTTGCGCATACGGAACCAATACAACTCTTAATCTTTCAAACAACATCTGGTACTGGTCTTGTACCAACAATCCGGGAGTAAATGCCGCATGCTATACCTACAAAACAAGTTGCGGCTCGTCAAACGGAGGCTCTTTCCCTACCGCTCCTTCAACCAATCTCTGCATATATGGAACAGCATCTTCAGTAACAACCGGAGAAACGACATTTACCTGGACCTGTACCGGAAACGATTCCTTGGCGGTTAGCTGTTCGGCAACGAGGGTTGTGGGCACTTCTTGTTTTTCATGCGGCGGATTGACTTGTACGGAAACTACGGACGGAGCATATACTGTTCATAAATATACCGGAGTGGGAACGTGCGCGTGGACTACTCCTTTAAACGTAACAAGCGCACAACTTCTTATCGTCGGTGGCGGCGGAGGAGGCGCTGAAGGATATTCTGGCTCTTCGTTCGGTGGTTCCGGCGGAGCAGGCGGTCTTTTGACAGGAACTCTTACCGGACTTTCCGGGTCATATAATGTAGTAGTCGGTGCCGGCGGTGCTGCTGCGGCTGCGTCAACTTCACCCGGCTCTCCCGGCGGAAACTCTTCGTTCGGTTCTTATATCGGCTACGGAGGAGGCGCTGGAACGAGAACATCGATCGGAGGCAATGGCGGTTCCGGCGGCGGTTCGCTTCAGGCTCCTGGCAGCGCAACCCAAACAACTCAGGGCACGTTAACCGGTTATGGGAATCGTGGCGGTTATGGTTCGGCAAATTGGTTGGTTGGTGGCGGAGGAGGCGCTGGCGGAGTAGGGGGGGACAATAATGCTTACGCTGCCAATGGAATGTCTTCAAGCATTACCGGAACAGCGATAACTTATGCGCTGGGAGGCTGGACTTGCGGCGGTACTATAACAGCTGGTCTTGGAAACGGCGGTGGCGGATGTGATTACGGTGGCAATGGTTATGCAAAGGCCGGTTCTTCTGGTACTGTTATCATTCGATATTTAACCCCGGTTGTGATTAATGGTACTTGCGGTTCTTCTAACAACGGAAACTTTTCCACAGCTCCTTCAACCAACCTGTGTTCTGCCGGAACAGCGTCTGCTGTTTCCGGAGCAGGACCGTGGACCTGGACCTGTGCCGGTTCTGGTGGAGGAACCACGGCAAACTGTTCAGCCAACAAGATCGTCAATGGCGTTTGCGGTTCATCTCACGGAGGCGCATTTTCCACAGCTCCTTCAACCAACCTGTGTTCTGCCGGAACAGCGTCTGCTGTTTCCGGAGCAGGACCGTGGACCTGGACCTGTATTGGAGCTTATACCGGAACCACGGCAAACTGCACAGCTTATGTAGCAGCCGACGGTGCTTGCGGTTCGTCAAACAACGGAACATTCCAAACAGCTCCTTCAACCAATCTGTGTTCTGCCGGAACAGCGTCTGCTGTTTCCGGAGCAGGACCGTGGACCTGGACCTGTACCGGAGCTTCCGCTTCTTGGTATAATTTTTATTGGTCAAAAAGAAAGCCAATAACCGTAACATCTTCATCGGAATTAACAAATTATCAGGTAAAAATAGTCGTTGCCTATGATTCCGACATGCAGGCTGATTTTGACGACATCAGGTTTACCTCGTCTAACGGGGCAACGGAATTAAGCTACTGGCTGGAATCTAAAACAAATTCAAGCACAGCCACTTTCTGGGTAAAGGTTCCGAGTATCTCCAGCGGCTCGAATACAATCTACGTTTACTACGGCAATGCCTCGGCAACCAGCACCTCGAACGGAGGCAACACCTTTGATTTCTTTGACGACTTCCCGGACAGTTCGCTGGATACGAACAAGTGGACAACCACTGGTGCGGCAGTCGTTGCCGGCGGTATTGTCACGGTCACGGGCGGTTCGAGCGATCAGTATATCATCGGCAAAACCTTTTTGGGCACCAACTATGCGATGCGCGGAAGGATCAAGACAGCGCACTGGGAATCCACGACGCATCGTGAATTCGCCGGACTGTATGCCGCCTCAAATTATTCTATCCAGAACGTAATCAGCCATGCATCGCTTTACGGAAAACATTATGTTAATAATGCCGGCGGAGTTTCAACCACAGACATCACCGGCGGAATCAGCGCAGAGGTCTGGTCTGTCTGGGACATCATGCGAAACGGCAGCACCAGCGCCGTATTCTTGGTTGACGGCGCAAACCAGTCCACCATATCCACTAACATCTCTACTGACAACATGGCCATTCGTTTGCTTGCCGGAGCGACCTTAAACGAATCAAAAGTTTATGCTGATTGGGTTTTGATACGTAAATATGTTGCTGCTGAGCCGACAAATTCAGTCGGAACAGAGCAAGGCAATCCGGCCATTGCGTCTTGTTCGGCCAATAGGGAAATAACAGACGGTGATTGCGGAACAGCCAACGGACAATCGTTTGGTACGGTTGCCCCGGCCAATAATCTTTGCGTATTCGGCACCGCGTCAGCAGTAGCCCAAAATGGCGCAACGTACGACTGGACGTGTTCAGGGTCTTCAAACAATTCTGCTTGGACAAAGCGCAAGCAAGTCAGCATTTATAATTCTTCGGGCACGACCTTAACAAATTATCAGGTTAAGGTTGTTGTTGCCCATGATTCTGACATGCAGGCTGATTTTGACGACATCAGGTTTACGTCCCTTGACGGAGTAACGGAACTAAACTATTGGTTGGAATCCAAAACAGATTCAAGCACGGCTACCTTCTGGGTGAAGATTCCGAGCCTTCTCCAGCACGATACCACCATTTTTATGTACTACGGCAATGCTTCGGCAGCCAGCACTTCCAATGGAGACAACACCTTTGATTTCTTTGATGATTTTCCTGGCAGCTCATTAGACACCACAAACAAATGGACAACCACTGGAGCAGCAATCGTCGCCAGCGGCATTGTTACGGTCACGGGCGGTTCCAGCGACCAGTACATCATCGGCAAAACTTTTTTGGGCACGAACTATGCGATGCGCGGAAGGATCAAGACAGCGCACTGGGAATCCACGACGCATCGTGAGTTCGCCGGATTGTATTCGGTCAGCGCAACTTATTCTGTCCAGAACGTAATCAGTCATGCAACACTTGGCGGAAAGCATTATGTTGGTGCCGGCGGAGTTTCAACCTCGGACATCACCGGCGGAATCAGCGCAGAGGTCTGGTCTGTCTGGGACATTATGCGAAACGGCAGCACCAGCGACATATTCCTGGTTGACGGCGCAAACCAGTCCACCATATCCACGAACATCTCTACCGAAAACATGGCCATCCGTTTGCTTGCCGGGCCAACCCTAAACGAATCAAAAGTTTACGCCGACTGGGTCTTGATACGAAAATATGTCGCTGCTGAGCCGACGACAACCGTTGGTTCGGAAACATATAATCCGGTTGTTACTTCTTGTTCGGCCGTCAGGGAAACATCAAGCGCTCTCTGCGGGCCGGCCAACGGAATAGTTTATTCTGTCGCCCCGTCAAATGATTCATTATGCTCGGGGGGAACGCCTTCCGTCTTGGCTGGTTCAAATCCATGGACATGGACATGTTCTGCCGGAACGAGCGTTAATTGTTCCACCGGAACGCAGCCAGCCTGCGGCTCATCTGACGGAGGAGCTTTTTCAGTAGCCCCGACAGCCAATTTATGCAACTCTGGTTACGCTTCCGCAGTAGTCAGCAATCTTACCACCTGGGATTGGACGTGTTCTCCGGGTTCTTGGTATGATTCTTCCTGGTCAAAACGCAAACCGATTACCATTGCCAATTCAGGGTCAGCCCTGACCGATTATCAGGTAAAGGTAGATACAGGCTTATACAATGAATCCGGGTTAGCCGGCAGTTGGCATCTGAACGAGGGAAGCGGGACAGTGGCCACGGATTCATCCGGAAACGTAAATAACGGAACAATAACGGGAACAACAATAGTCGCCGGAAACTTTGGAAACGCCAGGAGTTTTGCAACCTCGACAGACACCATGCTGATATCGCCAATTTCATTGGCTGACACAGATTACACCATTGAAACATGGTTCCAGTATCCCTTACCGTCAACGGCAAGCTGGAACACCCTTATTAGGGGATCATCGCTGGACCATCAAGTGATAGTCCGAAGGTCTGATATGGAGCTCGGAGTCTACAGCCATTCAAGTCCGGCGGGATTTCATGGGTCAGGTTTCGTAATGAGCACCCTAAGCAGCGGCTGGCATCATCTTGTTGCCGTTGGCTCTGGAACAACCACCGCTTTTTATATCGACGGTAATTTCAAGGGAACGGTCAGTAAAAAATCCGTTTCAGATATTTATTCTATCGGCAACTATCAAGGAGGCAGTCAGCAATTTGGCACTATTGACGAGACTCGTATTTACACACGCGCCCTTACGCCGATTGAAATCGCCAATCATTACGACAGCAAGGCCAAATTAGATTATGAAGACATCAGATTTACTTCGTCTGACGGAAAGACAGAATTAAATCACTGGAAAGAAAAGGACGGGACTTTCTGGGTAAAGGTTCCGAGCATTGCTACTGGCAACAACACAATATATATGTATTACGGCAACGCCTTGGCAACCAGCGCTTCCAGCGGAGACAATACATTTCCATTCTTTGATGATTTCTTGGGCAGCAGTTTAAACGCAAGCAAGTGGGGAACTGTTGCTGGTTCAACAGTTTCAGTGGGTAATTCTGTAGTCACTTTAACCGGCCGTGAAGGTGCAGATAGTCGTATAGTTTCGCAGGTGTTTGGGAGTAGTTATGCTCTTCGGGCCAGCATGAAAACAGATCATTTTAATTCTTCGACGCTTAGAGAATTTGCGGGATTGGCCTCAACTGGTGTCGCATGGACCATACCGTGCCATAGTTCTCTTTACGGAAAACATATTCAGCACCAAGGGGGCACAAACAACATATCTTCAATTACCGGAGGAATCGAGGCGGGTAAGTTCTCGGTGTGGGAGATCGCCAGGAACGGAAGCACCAGCGTGCGCTATCAACAGAATGATGCGAATACGGTTACTTTAACCGATTACGCCCCGATAGAAGACCTGTCCTATCAGATAATCGCCGGCACCACGACAGACGCAAAAGTTTATGCCGACTGGGTTTTGTTCCGCAAATATGTTTTAGCCGAACCCACACCAGCCATCGGGGGAGAAGAAAATGATCCAAATACCGTTCCGGCGAGCTGTTCTGCCGATAAGACATCTGCTGTAATTACGGCCACCAATTTTAAATCACCTTTGGACATCGACACTGATGAATCCTGCTGGTATTGCACTCACTATCTGGTGGGGGAGGTCCTTCAAACAGGAAAGGCGGGAAATTTGGACTTCAAGTTTACTTATTCCGACTCTGACCCGACAGCCAAGATAACCGGATACAAGTTCGCCATCGGCACTTCTCCTGACGTAGGCAGCGCCCTGATTACTTCTTCGCTGATTTCAGTGACTCCGTCCGTTTCTCCGGGAGCAGAGATAACCTATCCCAACGCTGTTTCGGTAAAGAGGAACGCGTCAACGGTTCTGAACCAGATTAGCTATAATAATACCTATCACTGGTGGATTAAGGTATACAATGACAAAAGCCAGGAATCAGACTGGGTGGAAGCTTCAAGCACTTTTTCAACCGCGGCCAAGGCCTTTCCTCTGGTAAGAATAGTTTCCGACAAAACCAATATGCTTTTCGGGTCCAGCGCTCAGCTTTGCGCCACGGCGGATATAAACAATCCGGAAGATACTTGCTATCCGGTATGTTGGGTAGGCACAGGAGCTCCGGACCTTGAATCAGCCGATTGGAAATGCAGTGTCTGCTATAACGCCAGCAATGCTCCGGTGCCCTGCAGCGCAACCAACAGCAACGCCTTTACTTGGTCTATTACGGGTACTGGCGGAGAGATAGATTCTGCTTCTGCCCCCAATCCTGTTTTAACCTATAGCGGCACAAGCGTCACCGAGCTCAGAGCCAAGCTGAATATAACCGGCTCTGACTGCGGAGAAGAGCAGGAAGAAGGCGAAGGAGTTGATGTCAGACCGCCATTGCCCAAGTGGACGGAAATAGCCCCCTAGTTTGACAAAATCTTGAAACCCTTGTCTTTACAAGGGTTTTTTGATATAATGGAATCGTAGATTATTAGATTAATTTGAATTTTTGGTAACAATTTAAGACTTAACTCAATGAAGTCAAGAAGATTATCTTAAAGAACGATAAAAGCATAGGTATTTTTATGTGCCAAATTTTCAACTACACATATGATGGAAACCTTAACGCCCGTTGCCGTGGCCACGATTGCCATGATTGCGGGAGCCGTAGTCGGCTACTATGTACGCCAATCGATTGCCAGAAAACGGGCAGGAACAATAGAGGCTGAGCTTCAGAAAAAGATAGCTCAGACCAAGCAAACAGCCGAAGAAATCGTTTCCAAGGCCAAAGACAGAGCAGAGGCCCTGGAAAAAAAGACATACGCTGATTTGGAAGAAAGACAAAGGGTGCTGATAAAGTCGGAAAACCGCATTTTAAAAAAAGAAGAAGACCTGGAAGGCAAGGAAAAAGAAATTGCCGGAAAAGAAAAAGAAGTCGGCGCCAAAGTGGAAAGGCTGAAAGAAATCAAGAAGGATTTGGATGTTTTAAAAGAAGAAACCCTGAAGAAGCTGGAAAAGATATCGGGCTTGAGCAAAGAACAGGCCAAGGAAGAACTTTTGACCAAAGCAGAAAGGGAATACCAGGCAGAGATTCTGGACAGGATGAGAAAAATGGAAGAAAGGGGAGCGGAGCAGTACGAAAGAAAAGCCAAGGAGATTTTGAGCAATGCCATTCAGTCTTACGCCCTTTCCCAGGCCCAAGAGCTAACCACTTCATCGGTTGACATACCATCGGACGAAATCAAAGGAAGGATTATCGGGAAAGAGGGTAGGAACATCAGGGCTTTTGAAAAAGCAACCGGCGTGGAGCTTATTGTTGATGAAACTCCGGGAGTAGTCATTCTTTCGAGCTTTAACCCGGTAAGAAGAGAAATAGCCAGGATTGCCCTGGAAAGACTCTTAAAAGACGGAAGAATCCAGCCGGCCAGGATAGAGCAGGAAATCGAAAAAGCAGAGGAGGAGATTAACAAAAAGATAAAGGAAGCCGGAGAAGCGGCGGTTTACGAAACAGAGGTCCTGGATTTGCCGGAAAAGCTGACGCAGGTCTTGGGAAGATTGCAATATCGAACCAGTTACGGCCAGAACGTGTTAAATCATTCAATAGAAGTATCGCTTTTGGCAGGGTCCATTGCCTCGGAATTGGGCTTGGACGTGGCATTATGCAGGAAAGCCGGGCTTCTCCACGACATAGGGAAAGCTCTTGACTATAAGGCGGAAGGGTCGCATACTGATATCGGAGGCAAGATTTTGGAGAAATTTGACATAGACCCGAGGATAATCACGGCCATTAAATCCCATCACGAAGAATATCCTTACGAAAGCGTGGAAGCGAGGATTATCCAGGCCGCTGACCAGGTATCGGGAGCAAGGCCTGGAGCCAGGAAGGATACCTTGGAGAATTATTTGAAGAGGCTGGGAGATTTGGAAGACATCGCTTTGTCTTTTCCTGGAGTGGAAAAGGCTTATGCCATTCAGGGCGGAAGGGAAATCAGGATTTTCGTCAAACCCGGAGACGTTGATGATTTGACGGCTCACAAGCTGGCCAGAGACATTGCCAGAAAAATTCAAGAAGAGCTGAGATATCCGGGAGAAATCAAAGTAAATTTGATACGCGAAATGAGGGTGGTAGAATACGCGAAATAATAAAATAAAAGGTCGACGCAATTTCTAACAGGTTTGGCTTTTGGAAATTAATCAGACAATTAATTTTCAACCGCCAAATCTTAAACAAAATGACAAAAGAAGACATCGTAGAAGCAATCGTTAAAAAGACAGCAATGTCTAAGAAAGACGCAGCTGAAGCTTTGAACACCATCATTGAAGAAATTACCAAGGTCCTTTCAAAAGGAGGCCAGGTTGTTTTGACCGGCTTTGGCACCTTTAGAGTGGGAGCCAGGGCGGCGAGAGAGGGAAGGAACCCCAAGACAGGAGCAAAGATCAAGATTCCCGCAATGAAAACACCAAAGTTTAAAGCAGGCAAAGCTTTAAAAGACGCTGTAAGATAGTTTCAAAATAAAGAATCGCCCGTTAAATCGGGCGATTTTCTTTATGGTGGACCCGAGGGGATTTGAACCCCTGACCTCCTCTATGCCATAGAGGCGCGCTGCCAACTGCGCTACGGGCCCGCAATTTTTATTGTATTATATCCGTTTTCCTTAAATGTGCAATTGTGCCCCCGAAAGGAATCGAACCTTTATCTAGAGCTTAGGAGTCTCTTGTTCTGTCCATTGAACTACGGGGGCGATAATTCAAGCTACCATATTTTTCTATTGTTATCAATGTTTTTTTGTGATAAAATATCCTAAAGCATAATTTGCACATTTTATGAAAACACCCATTGTTTCCATCGCCAAAAAGGTCTGTCCGGCCGTAATAACCATCGTGGCCTCGAGAGACCTCCCGGAGATTGAAGAATTCTACTTTCTTCCTTTTAAAGGGGAAAAAATCGCTTTTCCCAAGAAATTGAAGGAAAACCAGAAGACCAAGATAGGGGGAGGGTCTGGCTTCATCGTTTCCAAAGACGGATATATTCTTACCTGCAATCACGTGGTTGAGGACAAAGAGGCTGATTTTACCGTCATTGTCGACCCTGACCACAAATACCAGGCCCAGGTTTTGGACAAAGACCCTTTGATTGATATGGCCATATTGAAAATACAAGGGAATAATTTTCCTTATTTGAATCTGGGTGACTCGGATAAGCTGGAGTTGGGAGAATCGGTAATAGCCGTGGGCAATCCTTTGGGAGAGTTTGAAGACACCCTTTCTTCGGGAATAGTTTCCGGCTTGAGCAGGAAAATCAATGCTTCCAGCGGCTTCGGCTCAAACATTACTCCTTTAAGGGGCCTGATTCAGACCGATGCGGCCATTAATCCGGGCAACTCGGGCGGTCCCCTGGTAAACATGAGAGGAGAAGTGGTGGGCATTAACACGGCTATGATTATGGGAGCGGAGAACATCGGCTTTGCTTTGCCCATCAATTACATCAAGGATGACCTGAAAGAAGTTAAAAGAGAAGGAAAAATAAAGAGGCCTTATCTCGGAGTCAAATACATAATCCTGAACAAGGAAATATCCAAGACGAACAAGATAGAGGTTGATTATGGAGCATTGATAGTCAGGGAAATGTTCGGCGAATCGGCCGTGGCTAAAGATTCCAGCGCTGATTTGGCCGGGCTCAAGGAATACGACATCATTTTGGAAATAAATAAGGAAAAAATAACTCAGGATAATTCTCTGGCCGACGCAGTGGCCAAGTATGAGATAGGGGATAGGATTGTTCTAAAAGTTTTAAGAGAAGGAAAAGAAATCCAGCTGGAAACGGAGCTCAGGGAGAGGAAATGAAAAAAGCTTGACTTTTTCCCGAATTTTTGTATTATTGATCCAGTAACCTTTACAAGAAGGTGAGCGAGGAATGCTTGAATTAACTGTTGGTGAGATTAAACCAATTCTTATGGCTCAGTCGCCAGAAGGCGGGGCCACAATTGCCCTTAAAACCGAATCGTTTTTAATCAGGGGCATTAAAGTTGAGAGCGATGGCGAGGAATCCTTTTCGCAAAATTGGGCCTTGGCCAACTTGAGATTTTTAGCAACACCCGTTATCTATAGGTGGAATGGGCAGAAAGTTCCCCGAACGATACTTGAGGACTGTTTTGCAAAGGCCTTACTGGATTATATGCGGTCCAGTAAAAGCAAAGAGTGGAGGCCTTTTAATCCTTGGAAAGAGAAAAAACTAACCATTCCCGTTGAATTTATCGAGGCACAGGTTCATTACTGGCCAGGCTCGCGAACATATTCAATGGACGTTCAAGTCGGCCACCATTTGATTTTTTGGAGCCAGCCCGTAGCTCCCGGTGAATACAAAGAAGGGGATATATTTAACAAAGACGTCGTCAATATTATTCGAGAAGCGATACAAAACAGAGGAAATCTTTTCCAAGGGCGAATGCGGTCCGACTTCAAAAAAATTTGGGGCAGGAAGAAAAACAAAATTCCACCCATAGGGCTTTTTTAAATGCAATACCATTGGTATTGCATTTTTCTTAAAGCAGTTCTTTTATTTCCCTCTCGCTGAATCCGTTAATCACCACTTCTCCCTTGTTGATGATAACGGTGGGGAATATCGTCGCGCCGGGAATATATTCCCGCATTTCCTTGTATGCTTCTTTTTGTTCTTCCGGCGGCAAGGTGTCAATATCGACATAACTGTAGGCGAGGCCGAGCTTTTTGAGCAGCTCTTTGGTTTTATTGCACCAGATGCAGTCAGTCAAGCTGAACATCATAATGTCTTTATCTTTTATTCCCGGAACCAATTTGACGTGAGCTTGGTATGACATGTTTATTATATTCTAAACCCCTGATAATTTTTGTCAAACAATATTTGTAAATTATTTTAAAGTTTGTTAAGGTAAATCAATGAAAGAAAAGAAGCTGACATTCTGGCAATTTTTGGAAAGGCTTAAGGAAACGTATAGGCCGTTTTTCGGCGTGATTGCCGCCATTCTTCTGCTGATGCTTTTGCAGGAAGCCCTGGCTTTGGTGTCGCCGTACATCTACGGAAAAATAATCGACGGCATTTTACAGAGCAAAGAAATGGCGGAAGTGGTAAAGCTTTGCCTTCTTTCTCTGGCCATTCTTTTGTTCAACGATTTAATCGTCAATTTTGTCAGGGAGACGATAGAAATCCAGAAATTTGATTTCGATGTTCCCAGGAAAGTCGCCGAGAAAACGCTAACCAGGGTTTTTGAGTTTTCCATCGGCCAGCACGAAAATCAGAATTCCGGAATAAAGAAGAGCATTATTGACAGGGGACAGAACGCCCTAATCGAGACGGCCAACATTCTGCTCTATCAGCTTCTTCCCGCTTTCCTGCAAATCGGCGTTACCGTGGTGGCCCTGTTTATCATCGCCCCTCCTCTGGGCTCGATTATTTTAATCGGCACCTCGGCTTTTCTCGTCATCAGTTTCTATACAAATTATGCTCTGAGGGACGAGTTAAAGAAAGTCAGGGACATGTGGGTCGACTCCGATAAAAAGCAGTCGGAGTTTTTGAGAAACGTTTCCCTGATAAAGATAAACGCCAAAGAGGAAGAAGTGGTCGGGGAATACGACAGAAACCTCATGTCCGTCACTTCTTCGGAAAAAAAGCTGTGGACTAAATTCATAAAGTACGCCCAGGTAAGAAACTTTGTTTCCAATGTTTCAAGAATTACGGCCCTGATCCTCGGCATTTATCTGGTTTACCAGGGAGCTTACACCCCGGGATTCCTGGTGGTTGTTTTGTCCTGGTCAAACAATGCTTTTGACAGGATATGGTATTTGTCGGGCATCCAGAGAAGAATAACCAAGCTATACTCGGAAATGAAAAACTATTTTGCCCTGATGGACATAAGCCCGGACATAAAGGAAACAGAGAATCCCATTGTCGTGGATAATTTTAAAGGCAGGATAGAGTACAGGGGGGTTTCTTTCAAATACCCCTTAAGGGACATCAAAGACGAGGACATGGAAGAACAGGTGGTTTTAAAGGGGTTGAATATCCTTATAGAGCCGGGAGAAAAAGTGGCGATTGTCGGGGCCAGCGGAGCGGGGAAGTCAACGGTAATTCAGTTGCTAATCAGGGCTTACGACCCGGACAAAGGGAAAATTTTGATTGACGGCCACGATTTAAGAAAATTGTCTTTGAACAATTACAGGAAGGCCATAGGAATCGTTCCCCAGGACATAGTGCTTTTTGACGACACCCTTAGGTACAACATTGTTTTCGGGACAAACGAGGAAGTGACTGAAAAACAAATAAAAGAAGCGGTGAAGATGGCCAGGGTGGACGAGTTTCTTAGAGACATGGAAAACGGGCTGGATACGATGATAGGGGAAAGAGGGGTCAAGCTTTCGGGCGGAGAAAGGCAAAGGGTGGGCATAGCCAGGGCTTTGATAAAGAATCCGTCAATATTGATTTTTGACGAAGCAACCTCGAGCCTGGACGTGGAAAACGAATCTTTAATCAAAGAGTCGATTGAAAAAGCCTCAAAAGGAAGAACGACCATTATTATCGCCCACAGGCTGTCAACCATAAAGGATGCCGACAAGATAATAGTTTTGGAAAAAGGAAAAATCGTCGGCCAGGGAAGGCACAGAGAGCTTTTGAGGACCTGCGAGGTCTATCAGAAAATGATCAACATCCAGACGGTTATAGTGGGAGAGATTAATGAGGTGTAAATATACGGGGTCGGCTACGTAACACTTTTAGAACTTCAGGCCGGGAGGGAATAGGCGCGGATTTAATCTTGACAAATCCTTATCGTTATGCTAATTTTTGTTTGGTTAAAATGACCCCGGAAAAGTTTGCGGAACTTAAAAATCGTCTCTTGGAGCAATACGAAGAAGTTCGAAGAAACGAAGGCGCGATACATGATGAAACGAGATTCATGATTACGATGAAGAAAGACGGGCTGCATTCCTTGGCGATAGGGATAGCTCAAGAAGACGATCATGTGGTTCTTGTTACTTTTGGCGAGACTTCAGAGTTATCGTGTTACAGAAACGAATATCAGGAGATTGCCAAAATTATAGAAGGTTTAGGGATTAAGTGGAAATTAGAATAATCCCGTGCCTTCTTTTTTAATATTAGCGTTT
>Ga0265297_10005712_pt1 | contig 18680 bp, 16 predicted proteins | sample Munlanlwell13791_FD_192502 | JGI IMG/M metagenome (GOLD analysis project Ga0265297, IMG submission 192502) | Leachate microbial communities from a municipal landfill in Southern Ontario, Canada - Leachate well 137-91 | ecosystem: Engineered > Solid waste > Landfill > Unclassified | place...
CGATTATGCCGCGGGATTGATCCAGTCGGGACAATTGATTTTTAAATCAAGTACTTACGACCAGCAGATTATCTCGCACCTCCTCGACATGCGGCGAGTGCGCGATCACCGGTTCGCCGATCTGCGCTATAAATGGACAAAATCGAAAAAAGGTGACGATCATTTCTTTCATGCGCTTATCTACGCCGTCGCGGCGCTCAAACTGTCCGACACCGTCAGCGGTGCTGTCATTCTCCCCCGTGTTCTTTTCCACCGTCTCAAACTCCGCGCCGACGTCTAAATTACAAAAAAGAGACCCGCATTACAATTTCGTCATTCAACTCCTTGACTTTCCCTGTACTTTCGGCGTACAATAACGTAAGTGATTATAGGTACTTATAAAGTACCTTAAAAGTAAGGGGGAAGTACGGGATGGCGATAAAGAATCCGTTCGGTTTCTTGACCGGTCCGGTCAAAAAAGTCAAAACCAAGGGCCTTCTTCTCCCGTCGTTCCTCCGCACCGCAGTTACCCGCGGCGCGACGTCGATCCGTGACACCACTCCCGACGTCACCAACACCGACATCGTCAATTACCGCAACCTTGTCAGCCAAAAAGACGTTATCAAAGCCCTCGGCTACACGTCGCCTGACATTTCCCAAGCGATCAACACTCTCATTCGTTTCGCCATCACCGACGAATACCGTATCATCGCCAAGACGTTCGACGGTATGATCGACGAGGTGGCGACCAATTACGCGCAAGCACTGGCGGCACGTTTCGACTGCCTGCCTCCTGACTACGACGGCTTCTATACCCAGACCGACCTGAGATCAACGTCCGAATCCCTTCTTCGGCAACTGGTCACCTACGGGGCATTGTCCGGCGAACTCGTCCTGTCCGCGGCCCGAGTGCCCTCCTTCATCCGGGCCATATCGGTCAAAGACATCAAGTTCGAGGCCAAAGGAACGAGAGCGGTCCCCTACGTGGAGTCGAACTCTGGAGGGGCGAGTAATAAAATCTACCTCGACTCGCCCCTGTTCTTCTTCATGTCACTTGACCAGGATCTCGACGAAGCCTACCCTATCTCTCCTCTGACAGCGTCCGTGCAGCCGGTGCTTTTTTCCGAGGAATTCAAGCAGGACCTGCGGCGGGCCTTCAGAAAGGCGGCGCTGCCGAGGTTGACGGCCCGAATCGACAGCGAGAAATTCAAAGAGTCGCTGCCGGCGGAGATCCGTTACGACGAAGAGAAACTGACGGCGTATATGAGCAGTCTCATCACTGACCTCGAGAGCCGCCTCAACGACCTCAACCCGGAAGACGCCATCGTCTTTTTCGACATCCTGGATATCAAACATCACAGCGCCGGCAACATCTCTTTCCATGAGAACATGAAAGAACTGCGGAGCCTGATCGACGGCAACGTCGCCTCCGGCGTCAAGACCCTGCCCAGCGTCCTCGGCCGGGGCGAGTCGCAGAGCGTGGCGTCGACCGAGTCGATGCTGTACCTGCGTTATGTCGAAGGCATGCAGGAGAAGATCAACAGTTTCTATTCCCGCGTCTTCACCCTGGCGCTCCGATTGCTTGGCTTCGACGTCTACTGTACGTTCAGGTATGCCGATCCGGAACTGCGGCCGAAGTCGGAACTGGAGAGTTTCTACTCCCTCAAGCAGAGCCGCGTTCTCGAGCAACTCTCCTACGGCTTCATTTCCGACACCGAGGCCTCGATCGAACTCACCGGCCGTATGCCGTCGGGCAATTTCACCCCCCTTTCCGGTACCCGTTTCAACATCAACCGGGCTGAAATGGCCAACCCCTACTCGAACACCTCCGTCACTCCCGACGGCGTGACGGCCACCAAGAACGAAAAAGACATCAAATCAACGGCTCCGGCGGGCACCCGGCGTTCCGGCGGCCAAAAACAGGGATAGACGATGGAACAGAATAAATTGAAACAGCGCGTTTACCTGATCGCCGAGGGATACGAAGACGAAATCCTCACTCTCGAGAACCGGATCCTGGAACTCCAGGGCGACGCCAAGGCCCTCGAGGCGTACACCGTCCAGATGGAGGATGAAGAGCGGGAAGAGAAGAAGCGTTCCTTCGAAGTTTTTAACGGTGTCGCTATCCTTGAAATCAAAGGGCCTCTGGTTGCCCGGACGACCTGGATGTCACGCATGATGGGGGCGATGTCCTATGAAGATCTCCGCGGCCAGTTCATCGAAGCGTTGTCCGACGGCGAAGTCGAGCGCATCCTCATCGACGCCGATACGCCCGGCGGCCAAGTCAACGGCCTTTCCGAACTCAGCACCCTCATCAAGACGGTTGGCAAGATCAAACCCGTCGACACCTACGTCGCCGGCGGCCTGCTGTCGGCCGGATATTGGCTTGGTTCGGCCACTGACCGGATCTTCGCCTCGGAAACGTCGTTCGTCGGCTCGATCGGCGTCGTCGTCACCCACACTTCCTACCAGGGAATGCTGGAAAAAGAGGGCATCAAGGTGACGAAAATCAAGTCCGGCGACAAGAAACAGGTCGGATCCTCGGAGAAAGACCTGTCGAAAGAGGACAAAGAGTACCTGCAGAGCCAGGTCAACGACCTGTTCTCCCTGTTCAAGCGGCATGTGCTGACGAACCGGGCCCAGGTCAACCCCGATACGTTTGACGGATCGGAATATCTCGCGGAGAAAGCCTTGGCAATGGGGCTTGTCGATAAAGTCATGGCATTTGATGACGTCATGGCGCAACTCATGAACGAACGTGAATCCAATGGAGGAACACAGAACATGGCTAAAAAAGGTTTAACAGTGGAGCAGATCGCGGCGGCGGCCGCATCCGGCGCCAAACTGGAGGATCTTGAGCTTGCCGGCGGAGACACGGCGAGCGCAGTTGATCCTGACGTTGACGTCGATGCCGACGCCGAAGCGAATGCTGATGCCGAAGTAAGCGCCGAGGGTGAAACTGAGGCCGACGCCAAGGCTGACGATAAGGGAGACGACAAGGGTGCGCCCATCACCGTCTACCTGGAAGCGCAACTGGCCAAGATGACGGACAAGGTTTCCGACCTGACCGTCGAGAACCGGGAGATGAAAGCCAAGATGGAGAAACTCGAAGGTCTTCTGCCTGAACTGAAGACCATCGTCTCCGAGGCGATCAACCGGATGCAAGTGGCGCTCGGCATGTCCCGCATCGATCTCGAAGGCATGGAGGCCGAGGCGCTGATCAAACAGTACAAGGCGTCGTCCGAGGCTTTCAACAAGGCTTTCAAGCCGGGCGGACTGCTCAACAAGACCCAGTCGGACGAAGAAAAGCCCAAGGCAAAGGTTACCAACATCGACCAGGCTCGTATGTCTGCCGTTGGTCTGTAAACAATAATTTCCTAAGTGGAGGAATTGAATCATGGCGAAGTTTACGTTTAAAGCGCTGGTTGATGAGAGGGATCTTATCACCGCAAAACTCGGTACAGACACCGTGGCCAACAGCGGCGACCTGAACGGCAACGACATTGGCAAGCCGCTGAAGCTGACGGCGGCCGATACTTACGGCCTGTGTGCGGACGGTGATCAGATTGACGGCTGGCTGTATTCCGTCGAGTCCTACACCGCAGACGGTTACGCCGTCGGCACCGTCCAGGTTTCCGGCCGGCGCCGGGTGGAACTCTCCGGCGACTCGGCAATCGGCACGATCGTCGAGGCCGCGGCCAACACTGCCCGGACCGTGGCGCCGACCAACGGGCTGGGCGTTGTATCAACCCACACCCACGTGACCGCAACCAGGAAGCTCTGGAGAGTGATCTCCGGCACGGGGCTTTCCGGCGATACCACCTGCATCGTTGAAAAACAGTAACCTCAAGTGAGGGACTTAATAATGTCAAGCATGAAATTAAGCGAAAACCAAGTTTGGTCTCATGCTTGGCAAGTTGAGTCTATGAGTATACTACGGCAGGGTTTGCCGAATGTTAAGCCTGTGGAGAGAGGAGCGCTGGCTTCTACTCAGGTAGAAGTGAAACTACTTTCAAGGAAGCAGGAAATCAACAAAAAGTTTAACGGGCTAAGGACCCATTCAAGCTTTTTATAAGTTTGATAAATCAGGACGAATAAAAATGGATAAGACAAAAGTTTCCTTTATCGATGCAGAAGGGCTGCGCCAGCAGGTCTCTCTTGCGCCGGAGGTGTACAAGGCCGCGGCCGAAAAGAACATGACGGTCCGGCAGTACATCAATCACGCCTACCCAACGACCATGGAGTCCAAGCACGACACCTTTGTGCAGATGTGTGCTTCGGCCGGCCTGCATTTTCGGCCGGACAAGAACATGGGCGTCAACAGCGCCCCGCTGAAGGTTATTCTGGATGGCCCGATCAATCACGAGGCCGGGGCGATCACCAGCAACGTCAACCCGGTTCAGTCGAGGATCCTGTTTCCCGCCGCCATTCTCGAGTATATCGAGGGTGAGATGGCTGTTGACCGGACTTCGGTGGTTACCGCGTTCGACCGTACCGTCGCCATGACGACCACTGTGCCCAACGCCCGCGTTGAGCAGCCGGTCATCAGTTACAGCGGTAAGGACGGCCCGGAGGATGCCCGTTCGCAGGTTACTTCCCAGTTGGCCCGGCCGCCGGCAATGCTGTCCATCACTGCGTCCGACGTGACCAAGAAGATCCCGACGAAATCCATCGGTATCCTGGTCTCCGACGAAGCGATGCAGTCGACCACTCTGGACCTGGTGGGGCTTGCCCTGCGCCGGCAGATGGAAGTCGAAGGCTATGCTACCGCGGCTGAGGCGCTTGTTGATATGTTGAGCGGTGACGTGGACAATGGTCAGTCGGCCCTGGCTCAGACCAAAGCCAACACGCTGGACACCACGATTGTTGCCGCCGGGACCCTGACCCAGACTGCCTGGGTGACCTGGCTGTACACCAATCTGCACCAGCGCCGGATCGACTGGGTCTTCACCGACCTGGCCGGGGCACTGGCGATCGAGAACCGGACCGGCAAGCCGAACATCTCTACCGATGACCCGAACAGCCCGCGGATCGACACCCTGTTCAACGTCGCCTATCCACAACTGGTGAAGAATGTGCAGATGTTCATCGTTCCCGCCGACTGGGGCTGGACGGCCAACACCATCATGGGCATTCAGAGGGACAGCGCCATTCACAAGTTCGTGAATTCCAGCGCTTCCTACTCCGCCATGGAGCGGTTTGCCCTGCAGAAAGGTTCTGGCCTGCGGTTTGACTTCGGCACGATGTATGAGCGGATGTTCGACGACGCCTTCTCTGTCCTGAGTCTGACTGTGTAATTGTAACCTGTACTGACCGGCGGGCCGGACGTCCGGCCCGCCGTTTCTCAAAGGAGGTGACTATGGCGAGGTTGAAAAAGACTGTGACGCCGAAAGAAACCGAGGCGCCGAAAGAAACTGAGGCGCCGAAAACTGAGGCTAAGAAAAAGCCGATGCGTTTCGCCGGAAAAAGATATAGCTATTTCCACCCGTTTCAACAGAAGTGGGTGCCGATGGGCGGCGACGGGGTCGAGCTTGAGCTGGACTCCTGGCTGAAGAGTCAGATCGAAGCCGGGCTGATCGAGAAACTCTGAAAAGGATTTCCTCATGCATATCAACACTTACTTTAAGTTTGATGAAGTTCGGGCGACGCTGGGTATTTCGGCAAAAGAGTTGCCGGATACGGTGCTGGAGCTTGATATGTATGGGGAATTTCTTTTCCAGGAACTGATGGCGATCGAAGGCGCCCTCGATCCGGATACTACTGAGCGGAACCTGGTCGAGCATTACGATTATATCAAGGCCTTGGCGAGCCCGACCGACGCGCAGGCGCTCCTGAAGAGCTACATCCGGATGTTCGCCCTCTATACCGTGGCGGCGAACGTCGCCGATACGATTTCGCTGATGGCGCCGAAGACCATCTCCGACGGTAAGGCTTTGATCACGAGGTTCTCGTCGGAGAAAACCTTTGACGCCGTCCGGCAGGAGGTCCTCGGCAGGAAGTATGATCTCAAGGTAAAAATCAAAACGCTTCTCGGCATCACCATCACCGATAAGACGTACCTCGGCGTGATCCCCCCGGCGATTGATGTTATCACTGACGAGGCCTACGAAGACTGATATGGATCTCTTTGATGCTGCGACATATTTCGACAACGAGATCTTTCAGGACTACTTCGACGATTCCGTGACTTTTTACGGGCAGATGCGGCCGTTTACCGAGAGCACGAGGTCCGGCCCCGCTACCCAGCGGCGGGTGCTGTCCGTTGACCCTGACATCTCCATGCCGACCCGGCGCGTTATCAAGATGGTCAGCACCGGCAAGGTGTATATCGTCGGGGCCCGGAACGAGGATTACTGGTTTGACGAGATGATCCGGAAAGAGTACCCGACAGTGCCGGTCAATTATCAGGCGACAGTCGGCAACATCGGCAATTTTCTTTCCGATACCGGGTTGACGGAAAATATTTTCGTCTTCTCGACATATGTACGCCGGGTGCCGCTGGAGGAAGAGTCGTCGCTGTTCTTCGCCGGTCACGAATTTTATTTCTCTTCGGTTGACGTTATCCCGAATGACAGTTTGATCAGGGTCAGTGGCGAATACTACCGCGTCAAGGTGCCCTCTTCAATAGATGGCGCCGGCTTCGGCATGTGCGAAGCAGTTCGTTTGGATGCCCCCATGACGACAGTGACGTATACGTCGAAGTCGGCCCCTTATGACCCGATCAACGATGTGTATGTGCCGACTATCCTGACCGGGGTAGCGGCATTTGTCGAGCCGCTGCGGTTCAATTTCGAGTTCTCGTACCCGTCTTTTGACCGGGTCGAGCCGGGCGATAAGGCGATCTCCGTTCTCAAGAGCGCGGTTGCCGTAGCCAAAGTCGGTGACGAAGTAGATGACCAGACCGTTTTATCGGTCCGGGATGAAACAACTTATTGGATTCTGCACTGTCGGTGAGATTATGCCAGGCGTAACCAACATCTCTATGAACAGCGATATGTATAAGACCGCGATGCTGAAAGAGATAAAAGAGCTTGAGATCAACGTCGGCAGAGTTCTTGCGGGTATGGCTGAGAGGGCGTTTGTCCGCCTGGTTTTTGAAACGCCGCAGTATTCCGGCTGGATGGCTGCGTCATGGATGATGACGGTCAACCGACAGTCCCATCAGACAGCAGAAGAATCCAAATATCCGAAGCCGGAAAATCCTTATCAGAAGGGGCACAGTACTGCGGTAGTCGATGCGATCAGCCGGGCCGAGGGCAAATCGAAATCTTTCAAAAGCCGTTATGAAGCCAAAGGCTGGAGCATTCATTTCCGTAATAACGTGCCGTATGCTTCGGAGGTGGAGGACGGAACCGTTCAACTCAGGGGCAACGTCGGGCATTCACCGCATTTTTTTGAACGGTTTCAACAGGAGTTGGCGGAGGCTAAAGCGGTAACTCCCGCACAATGGGAGTTCTATGGTAAAACTGATTTTCTTGGGCGATTTTCCGGGTAGGGTAGAAGATGACCTTTGAAGAATTCAGACAGACGATTATCGGGGTCTTCAAGACCGCCCATGATACGTCTTACCCAGCCACTCTGGTTGATTATCCAAACCAGCAAGTTGTCGACGTTGAGCATCAGAAGGATCCGTGGGTCCGGCTGGAGCTTGTCACGAACGACAACCGGCAGATGTGTTTTGGCCAGTCGTTCACCCGGGTGAGCGGCTGGCTGTATATCGCGGTGAACGTCCTGCCGAACTCGGGCACGAAATGGCAGACGCAGTATACCGATTTTCTTGATTCTCAGTTTTCCCTGCAAGTGATCCAGGGGATCACTTTCAAGGAATTAGTCCCATTGCCAGGGGTCTTGTATCCGGCTTGGCACACGGTACGCAACGTGTTGCCATTTACTTTCGAAAAATTCAATTAACTGGAGGATCTTAATATGCCTGCTAGTGCAAGTGCTGCTCAAATACGATACCTGGAGGAGTCCACTCGTGGGATAACCCCCTCCGGGAATCCGACGGAGCTAAGGGTTACTGGTGAGTCCTTAAACCAGAGCGTGGAATCCGCCGCCAGTCAGGAGCTTCGGGCAGACCGTATGACCCCGGACAGCATCTTGACAGGCGGGCAGGTAGGTGGCGCAGTGAACATCGAGTTGTCGTTTGGCACCTATGACGACTTTCTCGAGGCTTTGCTCGCCGGAACTTTTACCCCTATCGGGGCGAACTCGTCCGTGGCGATTGCTGATGCGGTGTTTGCTTCGGCAGACAACAGCCTCAGTTCGGCGAGTGCTGCTATTCCCGATGCTAATCTCGCGGTTGGTCAGTGGGTCAAGATCGAGGGCACCAATCTGAATGACGGGGTATATAAGATTTCTTCGACTCAGGCGCTTGCCGGGACGAAGATCTATTTTGACTCCCAGGTCAAGACGGTTGTCAACGAAACCCGGGCCTGTTACATCGAGACTGCCCGTCTGAAAAACGGTACGGCCGCCCTGCGGACGTTCTCTATCGAGAAGGAATTCTCTGACGTCAGCCAGTTCTTTATCTATAGGGGCTGCGGCGTTGAATCAACGAGTCTTGACTTCTCCACCGGCTCGATGCTGACTGGCTCGATCAACTTCCTCGGGCAGGACAGTGACCGCGATACGGCTACGATGTTCCCAAGTGGGGTTGATTCGGCGGTGGCGGCAACGACTTCGCCGGTTATGAACTCGGTGCAGGGCACCACGGTTCTGTTGGACGGGGCTTCACTGGGCGAGAGTTGTGCCGAGTCGTTCTCCCTGAATATCGGCACCGGTCTGCGCGGCATCCGCTGTCTGGGCAGTGGCATCGGTTTCTCCGATATTGTTGTCGGCACGTTTGAAATCACGGCGACGCTGAATATTTTCTTCGGTGCCGCTTCTTCTGCTGCGGTCTATGACAAGATGCTCCTGAACCAGGCGTTGTCTTTCTCGATCGCGGTTACCGATTCCAACGGCGACGGCTACGGGTTCAATATTGACCGGGCGAAACTGACCAGTTCGGAAATCGTGGCGGGAGGTATCAACACCGACGTTATGATGAACCTGGGCCTGACGGCGACGATTGACACGGTGTCTGACGCGATGATCAGTATTGATCGGATCGGTTCGCCGACCGTCGACAACCCGTCGGCTTCTCCGAGCACTTCGGTGAGTTCCTCAGTGAGCGCTTCTCCGAGTTCTTCCCCGTCGGCATCTTAAATCTCTACTTCAACCAGTCAAAAAGCAGGGCGGTTTATCCGCCCTGCCTTTTTTCTTTGTTGAGGATCTCGTGTTCGTACAGGTTGTGCCCTTCGATGAATCGCTGGATGACTGCTGATTTTGTTAAGCCGGTCTTGCTGCAGATCGTTTCCAGCTTTCGGTAGTGGTAATCTGTCAGCGTCACCTGCAGGATCTTGTTGCCGTCTTTCACTGCCATTAGTTACTCCAGTTAAAGTTCATGACTTAATATCTTTCTTTCTATCACAATTCTCTTGATATCACAAACTCTTTCCGGTATCATACTCGTAGATTTACAATAACTTTAAAGGAGGGCAATTTTGATGTTCGACATTGACAAAGTATTCGGCTTTGATGACAAGATGGCGCAGGAAGGAGTGAAGATGTTTCTGGACGCCAAAGGGGAGCAGTATTTTCTCGTGCGCCGGATCCCGAACCCGGACTATGAGCGGATGTTGAGCCGGGAATTCCGCCGCAACAAGCGTCTGCTGGAAATGGAGACGCCGGAATCGGAATTATTGTCGCAGAAACTGATGGCTGAAGTGTTGGCCAAGACGGTGTTGATCGGCTGGGAGGGTATCGCCGTCAAGGGCAAGAAACTGCCGTTCAGTGTCGAAGGGGCTGCCAAGATCCTGACCGAGTATCCGAACCTGCGTTCGGCAGTCCTCGAGTTTGGGCAGGACACCAAGAACTTTCGTCCGACTGATGACGTTGAAGAAGTAAAAAAGCCTTAGCACCTCATATCGATTGGTCTGTAGAATGGGGTGAGCATCTGAAAACCCTGGAGAATGTTGCCCGAAAAGGCAACATTCCCCAGGTGCTCAAAGACCGTCCGACCGTGGACTGGTGGCACTTGTCACTGGTACTTGACTTTTACCGTTTACATAAATCCCGCACTTATGGCTTTAACGGGCCAAACCCGCTTGACTTGCCTTCCATAATCTCCTACAATAAAGAAGTTAGTAAAGAACCTATGGAGTTCTTTATCGATCTTATGCAGGAACTGGATAACTCTTTTCTGGACTCTGTAGAGAAAAAACGGAAAAGAAAAGAGCAAAGTAAAAAGAGTAAGTAACTTCTTCAGTACTTAGGAAGTCAATGGCTATTCTTGCTGCCGATTTTAAACTCGCCGAAGGCGCCCTTGCCAACCTTGATAATTTTGCCAAGGGGATTGCAAAGACTGGCACAGCGTCTGAAAAATCTCAATCACAACTCAAATCCGCTACCACTGGTCTCAAAGAGTTTGTTGCTCAGGTTAAAGCTCTGCAGACTCCTTTTCAGCAGATGATTGCACTTTCTGAGAAAGGGGGGAAAGAGTGGGTTAAGTATAAGGCAGCACTTAAAGAGGCTTCTGTAGGAGCTAAACAGCTTCAAGCAGATTATGTTCATTTGATTTCTGCTGGAGGATCTTGGAAAGCTACTCTTGACGGTATTTATTCTTCTCAAGCTCGATCAATCATAAATTCTAAGGCAGAGGTTGTCGCTGCACAAAATCTTGAAGCGACTTTTAATAAACAGATTGCTACTCGAGCCCAAATCATTGGTTTGAAAAATGGCTCAACCCAGGCGTCACTTCGGGCACTGGCGGTTGACGAAGCTGAGTTGGCAATCACAAAAGCGAAATATGCTGCTGATGTAAATTCTGCAAAACAATTAGCAGTAAATACTATCTTGGCTTCCAATGAGACTTTGGAAATCAAGCGGCAAGCCTTAGCCCTTGCCGGGATTCCACCGATAAAGATGGCGGTGGTAAAGGCAACAGAAGTACTCACTGTAGCCGAAACAGGATACACTGCCGCGGCGGTCAAAAGTGCTGCCCAAGCCACTAAACAGGGCATGGCACTGGAATTACTTTCTGCTCAGTCGAAAAAGCGATCTGCTCTACTCTCGCAGTTGAATGCCCTGGAGAATGGGTATGCCGCTTCTCTGGCAAAATCTCTTGCCCCACTTCAGGCCCGTGTGGCTCTTTCTCAAGCAAAGAATGCCGCAGATATAAATTTAGCGAAACAAATTGTTCTCAATACTATCTTGGCTTCCAATGAGACTTTGGAAATCAAGCGGCAAGCCTTAGCCCTTGCCGGGATTCCGCCAATAAAGATGGCAGTAGCGAAGGCAACTCAAGCTATGGCGGTATCTTCAACGGAATCTGCAGCGGCAACAAACGCAGCGAGCACCGCAGCTCATCGAGGTACCGGCGCCTTCACTGCATATGGTTCTGCAATTCGTGGTGCGGCTGGCGCTATGGGGAAACTGTGGTTTGCTTATGGTCAAATTTTGCCGTTGATGGCAGCATTTGCCACAGTTAGTGCCACCTTATCTTCTTTTAAGGCAGGAACTGAGTTTGAATACACGGTAAAAATGATTCAGACTCTTTCTAAGGATGTTGAAGGTGCGGAAGTTTCTGTTGCTGATCTGAATGAAGAACTTCTTCATATGGAAGGTCTTCGGCATGGCCCCTTGGAATTGGCCAAGGGTATGAAGGAGTTCGCCAAGGCGGGCGTTGCTCCAAAAGACGCTCTTCAGGATTTGGCGACGATGAGCAAGTTTGCTACGATCGCAGAGATGGATCTTGGTGAAGCGATTAAGCGGGTCATTGGCTTGACGTTGGCTTTTAAGCCAACGATGGAAGCGGCGACCGGCGAACTGTTTACGTTTGCCGATGCGGCGAATATGACGGCTGCCGCGGCCATGCTGACAATCACTGATGTTGATGAAATGGCAGACGCCTTTGCTTATGCCGCGGAACTTGGTGTCGTTTCCGGGATGAAGTTCCAGGAAGTGGCCGCGGCTCTCGGCATTATGGCAAACGCCGGCATTCGCGGAACGAAGGGCGCCACCTCTCTCCGCATGGGTATGATTAAACTGCAGACGGCTACCGACCCAGTCTTAAAAAGAATTGGAGATTTGACTGAGGAATTTACCGGGATAAGAAAAGAATTCAATGCGTTTCACGATGATCATAGTCAAAAGAATATCATTGAAATATTCAGAGATTTGAATGAAGTTCTTAAAGGTTTGCCGGATAAAGAACGAGTAGCTATTTTTACTGACTTATTTACAGCAAGGTCTCTCAGGGCCGGCGCGGTAATTTCTCAACAGGTGGAAGAACTCGAGTCTTTTATTAAAAAATTGGAAGAGGCAGCCGAAGGAGTAGGGTTCATAGAAGAAAAATACCAAGATCTTGCCCAGACCGCAAAAGCGGAATGGGATTTCATGAAGGTTGCTTTTCAGCAGATGATGCTTGCATTCTCAGTTGAGGGGCTTGGCACTGATGTGATTGGCGACCTTCTTTCAGGAATTACTGCCGGGATTAAAGAGATGACTCCGGCAATGCAGGAGCTTGGTTCGGTTCTCGGTTCATCCTTAAAAACTGTGATGGAAATCTCCAAAGAACTTGTCATTGTTATAAAAGAGCTCAATAAATTTGCGATTGGTGGTCTTCCTTTGGGGGACCTAGGGCTGATAGGTTATATTCTTTTCCGGAGCAGTCCCCAAGCGGCAGCGATTGTTGCTTTTCTTTGGGCGATTAATGAAGCATTAAAAGTATTTGGAAAGGATGCAAAATCAACAGTAGACTCACTCAAGAAAGACTACGGGGATCTTGGTACAATTATTGAGCAATCTTTGGAAGTTTTACAGGGTAAGCGTGATTGGAATACAGGAGCGTTAAAGAGTACTGAGGGGCTTGCTGTAGTTCACGAACGGTTCAAGGCTCTTGACGATACCTTAGCTGTTTCTCATGAGCCGATTGTTTCATCCCTGACTGCTATATCTGATGCTTTGGAAGCTTTTTATGGGTATGAGGATATAGATATCAAAGTTAGGATAAGTGCTACGATATCGGCTGAAGCTCAGGCTTTGCTTGATAAACTTTTTCCAGAGATTAAAGATAAGCGAGAATTTGATCAGGCTAAAGAGACTTTAGAGAATCTTAATCTCGCTGGGTATTTTAAGGATATGCCCGGTGGATATGAAGAGGCGTTGAAAAGACTCAAGGAGAGCACTCCTGAATTTCAAGAGCAAAAGAAAGCCATTGAAGAATCGAATAGAGCAATAAAAGCTCATAATGATGAGATTCAAGGGATAGTTTATAAGTATCTTCCTTTAAAAAAAGAAGCAGAAGATGTTAAAACAGCTCAGACTTTTTTGAACGAGGCTTTTGAAAAAGGGTACATTAATGCAGAGGAATTGGCCTCAGCTTTAGATGCAGTTAAAAAGAGCACCACCGCTTATCGGACCGAACAAGAGAAGTTGGCCGAGATTGAAAAGATCAGGCAGGAATATCGAAAATGGGAAGAGAAGTACGATAAGGAACAGGCCGACCTGAAAATCAAACGGGCCAAGGCTCTCCGCGACATTTACGAAGAGCTTTCCGAGACGTCACCGGATATGACGACGTCGTATATTGCTGCCCAGCGGGAAGCGGTCAAGCAGGAGATGCAGATTCTCAAGGACGAGTTGAAGATCGATGATGATCTGCTGGCGGCTCTTGAGCAAAAACGTTTGGATGAAGTCTTTATCAAGGCGGCCCGGGCCAGCAATGACTTCTTCCTCGGCGTTCAAGCCGGATTTAAGGAACTCGGCACTTCCTTTGATAAATTGGGTGAGCTTGGGTACCAGGCCTTCTATGATCTCAAAGACGCCTTCCACGAGACATTCTTCAAAGCCCTGAAAGGTGACTTCGACGAGATCGCCGACCTGTGGAAAGCTCTACTCAATAAGATGCTGGACCGGTTCCTCAATTTCCTGGCGGACTTGTTGACCAACTGGACGATGAACGGTTTGGAGTCGCTCCTGTTCGGCAGCAGCGGCGCCGGCGGGATCGCCGGGGCAATTGGCAGCGCCATCGGCGGAGGCTTGAGCAAGGCGTTGGGCGGGACCGGAGGCGGTGGCTTGCTCGGCGGAGTTGCCACGTCGGTGGGCTCGACAGCCCTCGGGGCGAAAATTGTCAGTATGCTGGGGCTCGGTGGCGCCGGGGCCGGGGCCGGCGGAGCGGCTGGACTCTGGGGCGGGGCCAGCCTCGGGGCAGGTGAGTCTTTCGTGCTGATCGGCAGCGAGCCGTTTATCAAGACGGCGGCAGCGTTGGAGACGGCGGCAACTGCGGTTGAATCCGCTGCAGTAGCCACCGGCGCTTCATCGGTGAATGCCGGAACGCAACTGGCCCTGGCCGAAGGCAGTTTCGGTCCGTCGGCCGGGGCGGCCGGCTCGATGGCCTGGATGGCGCCGGCCGCGGTCGCGGCTATCGGGTTCAGCCTGTGGGCCTCCTTTGTCTTCAAGAAAAAGAAACCGACGACCCTCGAGATCTGGAACAAGATGGGACTTCAGCCCGAGGATTTCGCCGAGTATGTTGGCGACGTCTTCCGGCAGGGGGTTGACTTGGCTTGGGGCGGCAATGCCGACTATATGGCGATGGCAGGAGGTAAAGTCGTCACAACTAGGGGAGATGCAGGTTATTATGATGAATTTAAGGGGCAATATGTTGAAGTATTGGGGACAAGCACTTTTATTTTTGATGAAATAGCCCAGAAATGGAAAGGACTCACAGAAATAATTGACAGTGCCTCAATTGACGAAGCCACCAAGCAGTTGCTCATGTTCAAGAATGTGATGGGTGGGTTTGGCAACGCCACCGAGCAGACCGTGGCCCAGTTGGAGAAACTGGAAGCGGCCACCGGGATCGAAGGGCTCGCCGAACACCTTGTCAGCGCCGCAGAACAGGCCATGACGCCTTTGCAGTGGATGGAGTCGGAACTCAAACAGCTCGGGGTTTCCGGATCCGATTACGTCCGGTCGATGGAACTCATAGACCGCGCCATGACCAGCGCCACCGGCTCGACCGCGGAATTGGAGAAATACCTCCAGGGGCTGGGCCTGACGGAAGAGCAGATCACCTCGGTCACCCAGCATTTTGAATCGCAATTCTCTCATTTGAATAATACCATGCAGGGCGCCGCGGGAATTTTTGATCAGATTATTCATCCGATTGACGAGTTTTCTGACGCGCTGGCGGATATTCCGCGAGGGGCAAGGAGAGCCACATCTGCGATAGAAGATCTTTTTGCCGGGGCGCTCCCCAGTCCGGAAGAACCGTATATGCCGAACCGTTCCGGCGGCCCGATCGGTTACGCTCCAGGCGGCTTGCTCCGGGGTGGTTCCGGCGTTCGGGACGACCTCTACCTTGGCACGATCAACGGCCGGCCGCAGGTGGCGATGGGCGGCGAGTACATCGTCAATAAAAAGGCAACCCAGAAGAATCTCTCTCTGCTTGAAGCGATTAACGCCGAGACGTATGCCGTGGGCGGGATGACTCCGGTACTTGTTTATGTGAAGGGCTCCGGCACGGGCGGGGCGGCGTCGCTCGGTGGTAAATACATGGGACCTGCGCCGCCGCCGGTGCCGAGTACGAAACGCACGGCTACGGGTGACAATCTCGAACAGCTTCTCGAGATGCTCAAGGAGATCGACATCGAGATGGGGCGGATCGGCAAGACCGATTTCCAGAACGAACTTGATGATCTGAACCGCAAGGTGAAGGAGATGACCGCCGAGGCGAAGAAGCTCGGGGCCTCTGAAGCGGACCTCATGAAGATCCGTATCTATTGGGATACGATGGCAATTGAGATGCAGAGAGAGTATCTGGCGGCTCAGGATGATTTCATGCGGGGCATTACTGACCAAATTGATGAATTCGGCATGACGGATACGGAAAAGGCGATCAGGGATACCGTCCGGCAGATGGAGGAATCAATCAAGGCCGCGAAGGACCTGGGCATCAGCGAATTCGAGATTGCCAAGATCAGAAAATTGCAGCAACTGCAGGAGGAAGATATCCTTCGTAAGCATCGGGAAGCACAGGCCGACTTTATGCAGGGGATCCGCGACCAGATTTCCGAATTCGGTATGACGGATACGCAGAAAGCGATCCAGGCGACCGTCCGGCAGATGGAAGATGCAATCGAGGCGGCGATAGAGTTGGGCCTGGCTGAATCCGAGATCGCCGAGATCAGACGGTTGCAGCAACTGCAGGCCGAGGAGATCCTCCGCAAGCAGCGTGAGGCCCAGCAGGACTTTATGCAGGACATCAACGACCAGATCGCCTCGTTCAGCTTGACACCAATGGAGAATGAGCTTCTCGCCAATCAGCGGGCCATGGAAGCGGCCTTGAAATCAGCGACGGAACTGGAACTCGGTGAGAGCGATCTCGCCAAGATCAGGACGCTGTACGGGCTCAAGGCGCAGGAGATCATGAATAAGGGTTTGCAGGAAGGTCTGGATGCGCTGAAGAGCTTCAAGGAATCCATGGCCGGGGTGGCGGACGAGGCAATCAGGAGTTCCCTGGCGCAGAAGAGGCTGTTTGATGTCCTTTCCCAGGCCCGGGCCGGGGATTTCAGCGGGGTCGAGAAGATCGCCGACATTCTGAAAGACATTTCCATTGATAAGTCAAGCTACGCGACTGCCCTCGATTACGCCCGGGATTACTGGAAGACGATGAACGCCGTCAGCGAGCTTGAGCGGTTGACCGAGGGTCAGCTCGAAGTTCCGGTGTCGGCTGACACGGCGGCGGTAGAGGCGGCTGAGGCGGCGGCCGAGGCGGCGGTTGCCGCGGCTGAGTCCTCGGCGGCGGTCTCGACGTTCATCGTGACGGCGGCAGCGGATACGGCGAAACTGGTCACCGAACTCAGGGCGATCAAGGATTCGATTGTTTCCGGTAATGTCCAGTTGGCGAAGAACACCAGTAAAGCGGCGCGTCTGCTCGAGCGCTGGGAGGCAATCGGTATGCCTGACACGAGGGCTGCTTAAATGAAAGGTCTGTTGCCAATTGCGGTCACTGACGACACCCTGCTCTATTCATCTTCGGATGAACCGACGACGGAAGAGTTGGCGGAGATCATTGCCACCGGGACGGATTCGGATTATATCGATTGGGATGTGGCGTTCAGTTATTCCGAAGGGAACTGGGTTATTTATAACCATACGATTTATGAATCAATGGTTGCTGGGGCGAGCAGTAATACTGGCAATACCCCGGGCGATGGGAGTGAGTGGGAGTACGTTAAGCCGACAAACCGCTGGGCGATGTTTGATCAGTACGTCAGTACGAAGACGACGGCTGATACAGAACTGCAGGTGATGATCGAGCTTGACGATGCTGATTTTGTTGACAGTATTGCTCTGCTCGGGCTGTCAGGGGTCGTCTCGGTCAAGATTGAAGTGATTGATATGGATTCCGGGTCGTCGAGTCTCTCCGGCTCCCCGTCGGCGTCAGTCAGCGGTTCGGGGGCCTCGAGTATTAGCGCCTCGCCTTCTTCCTCTCTTTCGGAAAGCCCGAGCCCTTCGGCCAGCCTTTCGGTAAGCAGCAGTTCATCAGGGAGCCCGTCGTCCAGCCCTTCGCCCAGCAGCAGTCTTTCCGGCAGTCCATCCGAGAGTCTCTCCGGAAGTCTTTCCGGTTCGCTATCGTCAAGTCCGAGCCCGTCGTCGAGCCTTTCCGGCTCTCCATCGGTTAGTCCATCGACCAGCCTTTCCGGAAGCCCGTCGTCGAGCCCGTCACCTTCGGATGAGATCCCTATTGAATTTGGCACGGAAGCGATTTCCTTCGGGCCGGAGCCGATCTATTTCGGCGACCCGCCCTTGGGGGCCACGTTCACCGGGACGCCGGTGCGCCCGCTGTCGATCCCTCTGACCGGTCTGCCGAATTCGCCGTTCTGGTCGGAGACGTTTGATATCGGTATCTTTGAAACAGACGAGGCCGGCTGGTACGATTACTTCTTCTCGGAACTGACGACACCGGACCAGTGGGTTTATACGGATATCGGGACTTATGAGAATGCAGCACTCCGGGTGACTCTGTATGGTGGTTCTGAGATGGAGATTGGCGCTCTCGTCTTTGGCCGGTCAAGGGACCTGGGCTGTACCTTGTTCGGCGCCAATCTCGGCATCACGGATTACTCGACCAAGGAATTCGACGAGTTCGGCCGGGCGACGATTATCGAACGGGTCTATGCCAATACTTTGGAGTGTGACTTGTATTTTGCTCATACGCAACTTCGGACGATTTATAAGTTCCTCTCCGACGTCCGGGCGACGCCGGTGGTCTGGATCGGTTCCGAGGAAGACGAGTTTGACGCGACGATAATCTACGGGTTCTACAAGGATTTCAATATTGAGCTTCGGGATGCCAGCGGCTGTTACTGTTCGCTGCAGATCGAAGGCCTGACGTAAAGGAGAAAGACCATGGCACTGACAATTACAGCCCTCCCCACGGCACCGAATAAAATAAATGATTCACCCGCAGTATTTACTGTAAAGGCCGACGCCTGGGTAGCAGCGATGTCGACGTTCACGACGGAAGCTAACGCTCTTGCAGCGGAGGCTGAGAATAACGCCGCGACAGCAGAGGCTAAGGCTTTGGAGGCATCTGGATATGCAGATGTTGCCGCGGCGTCAGCGGCAACGGCTGTAGCAGCGCCAGGGACGAG
>Ga0265297_10005713_pt1 | contig 18679 bp, 9 predicted proteins | sample Munlanlwell13791_FD_192502 | JGI IMG/M metagenome (GOLD analysis project Ga0265297, IMG submission 192502) | Leachate microbial communities from a municipal landfill in Southern Ontario, Canada - Leachate well 137-91 | ecosystem: Engineered > Solid waste > Landfill > Unclassified | place...
AACTACTGCTTGAAGACTCAGATGAACTACTCGATGAACTATAACTACTACTTGAGCTACTTTGATCTAAATCTCCCCCAGTTACCATCCTCGCCCTAATATAACTATAGGCTGGATTCAATTCGTCATTAATAACTATTTTTATCTCTCCGCTGGTATCAGAAACTTCTAGCGAATTCAGTATTATCGCATTTATTCCATCGTCTCTAATAATATAAATGTTAACATTATTGCAATAAATTATCACGCCATCGGCCTCTCTTATATATATATTGCCATCGTTCTTCAATGAATAATCTGGCAAATCAAACGTCCAAATGACTCCAGACTGATATTTTGTTAATTGATTACTGCTTCTATTTAAAATAAAATATTCAGAATCTGCATTGCCAATTATCTTGTCAACGTTACTGATGCCAGTATTTACATAAGTTTCGTTTAGAACTCCGTTACTAAATTGACCCAGCCAATTATCAGAAAAGGCCACTAAATAAGAATTTTCTGTTTCTAAACAAACATCTGTAATCATTTTACTCGAATTAATATAAGAGAGAACCTGAGATTGCCAATCGCACTCAAAAATATAATATTGAAAATCTGTTTCTGCCGAAAAACAGATATTTCCGTTAAACTTGTTTAGAGTCTTTATTAGCTTTTTCATAACATCATACACATTCTATCCAACACCAATCATTACTAGGTGTTACACCATTCCAATAAACAGATCCCGTAATAGGAGAAGTCAACTCATTAAATACAATTGTTTGAGCTCCGCTTCCTACATACACCCCTCCCGATGCGATTCTCTGTCCAGCACTAAGCGAATAAACGTATATCTGGAAAAATACAGCGCCATCGCTTTCAAACCATTTTGCCAACAGATTAATGCAGTTACTTCCCTTTATACGATTATCGACATTATTAACTATTAAATTGCTAAACCATGTAGTATAAGCAGGAGATGAGATCGGTTCCCAATTTCCACCGGGACAACAATACATTATAGATGAGCTACTTGAGCTAGAAGACGTTGAGCTACTTGAGGATCTCACAAAAGTACTTAAGGATGATCTAGAAGATCCGCTACTTGAGCTCAAATTCCAAGTAGAGCTAGAACTAGAACCAGAGCTAGAGCTGCTACTTCTTTCCCATGTTGAACTTGAACTACTACTTCCCTGACATGCCTGTAGCTCTATTCTTCTGAAGCCCATAACAAAGCTTACGTTATAATTATCAGCTATCCTTAAGACATAATATCTATAGGCAGTTCTATTGTTGACATAGAAATACTGAGGATCTGCCACGTTTGCATGAACATGTGCCCTCGCCATACCCTCATATAATTTTGTTAAGTTAGTAACATCTGAATAGGTTGTGTTATTAAAAGCTGAGGCGTCATTTGTTCCATACAAAATAAAATTCTTTATTCCGGTATACCAATACAGCCCACCATCATGGAAATTTTCTAAATAAATTCTCTTAATGACATACGCCGTTCCCAAATCAATATTAAACTTCTGATTAGTGCTAGCATTTGACCACCAAGATCGAGTATCTGCGCTTCCTATAACAGATTTAGTCGGATCACAAGCATAGTACGGCAAATAAAAACCAGATGGATGAGTGGTCGTAGCCTTAACATGACTTGCATCTATAATAGGATATGCTGATTCATATGCCTCACACCATGCGCCTGAAGAACTAGAAGAACTGCTAGACATAGAAGAACTAGATAAGCTAGAAGAACTAGATGAACTGCTAGAGCTAGAAGAACTTTCACTAGAACTGCTTGAGCTACTCGAACTTGATGAAAGGCTTGAGCTACTAGAGCTGGAAGATTGACTTGAGCTACTAGAACTGGAAGAACTACTAGAACTATAATCTACATCGATCTCAAATGGCAAATCTAGATCAAAGATAGTCGTTCCAGATAAATCTTTGTAATGAATCTGTCTTTTATCTATTTGCCACAAAGTGTTTCTAGCTTGGTCTATAGCTATTCCTATTGGGTTGCTATGAATATTGACAGAGTTATCACCGGGTTTTAAATCGGCAGAAGTATCTATTTTATAGAGTGTTTTATTTTGTCCAGAAACATATAAATTATTATCAGAGTCTATTTCAAAACCGCTGCTATCAAAATCACCGATAGTATAATCTTCTATATTAACACGCCCGTCTGCACTAATTCTATAAACTTTACTTTTCTTTTCGGCAAATACATATCCTACGTTGGCAACATTAACCATTAACTTCATTTTGTAGGCTTGATAAAACGCCTGACCGCCTTCTCCAATAGGAAAATTCACCCATGTAGTCCCATCATCCAAACTATAAAAGAACGTACCCGCTATAGAGGCTTTTATCTCTTCAAAAGTTGTTAATCGATATAGAACTGGCTCGAAGTATCTATTTAAAGAAAACTCCACCTCGTACCCAACCGGAGTTCCGATTTGTACTTCCTCTTCGGGAATATCCCATATTATCTCTTGTATTCTGTAAGACATAGCGCCACATAATATTATACATTATGCACTAACAATTATACCATTATTTAATAGCGGTCTAGCACTTCTGGGGTTAACCAAATATGCCTCTCCGAATGCCCATACCACATTTCCCCACGAATCTACCCTAATGACTCTGCTTGAAAACGGCTGGCCCAGATTATCATTTTCAACTATAAGAAATTGATCGTTTGAATTGAGCCTTTCTCTGGTTACTGTTATCGCACCAGTTAATATATCAGGATAAACGAACCAATTGTTTTCTCCGACACTCACAAACTTATATGACCAAGACTCTCCGGGTTGTATAACTGGACTTTTAAATTCTTTGCCATAAAGATCCAAATTAGGATCTAGCGTAAATTGATCGTAATAAGTCTTCCCGCTATATACGGATACGGGCTTACTAGAGTTATTCAACCATTTCACCGTAGTTCCCTGCCTAATAAAAACCTGAGAGTCACGAATAGCGTCATCGTCTATATTTATCTCTTGATAATCTACTGGCACCAGACAAAAAGACGTAATATATCTAGAAGATTGATATTGCCATATCGGTTGGACTATTGCTACTGAAACATCTAGATTTTTAAAAACATTATCGAAAAAATCTTGATTGATTTGACTTATATCAGTAGTGTCTCCAGCAAAGGCATACTGGACTGTCTGGCTAAAGGTTTTAACATCAAGATTTAATATCACCGCAGTTTTATTAATATTATCAGTTACTAATAAATTGTTTCCAAACTTTTCTACTCCACAATGTATCTGTTTAACCTCCTCTTTTGTATTGAAGAATTTAACATCAGAGTTTATCATCAAAATACTCCCATCTAAATCAAGTTGCGCTATTGTGGCCCCAGAAATAGATCTATAGCTAACATTTATTCCAGATATGACCTCGTCCACTAAGGCCTGATAGGTCTTTGATAAAACAGAAGTTCCGTTTAATATCTTCAGAAACCCCTCAGGATCAACATAATAATACGACCTTAATAATTCTAATGCAGCTAAATTCATAATCAAACACTCACGATTACTTTTCCATTTAATGTTACTCTTGCGTCTGTTGGCCTAACCAAATATCCATTACCAAAGTAATTCAATACATTGCCCCATGCATCAATCTTCATTACCTCTCCTGTGTTAGAGGAATTTAGGCCATCACCCTTTACTATAATAAATTGATTTGTTGATGATATTTTTGTGTTAGAAACTAGGATTTTACCGACTGTTTTTGTTGGATAGGAAAACCAATTAAATTCTCCAATTGAACTGAACTTATAAGCCCATCTTTCGGTGGGTTGGAGCAATATGCTCTTAAAATCAGTACCATAAGATTCAGGATCGAAACTAGCTTCGTTCATATCTGCAACGCTAACATCTCCAGAATATATCATCGTTGACACAGCAGTATCATTGCTCCATATAATTATTTGGTTCTGATTAATCACGATATTGTTATAGCTAGGGACACTAAGATTTAGTGTTACCGTCGCAGTTGGAATAATGTGAGCATCTAAGACATATCTGTCAGAATTATACTCCCACTTTATTCTATTAGTAAGAGTATCTATGATAATCGCCCTTTGGTTAATAGAATCAGCAATCAATATCTCGTTTTCGCTTATTTTTTCAGAGCTACCCAAAATTGTTTTTGCTTCAGTTTTGGTAGTAGAGAAACTAGCCTTATCGTCGAAGGCAATAACATCTCCATCCATATTAAGCTCAACTACGTTTTTAAGATGTTGATTAATTGTCGTTTTTACTACCTGAATAGCTGTTGCTGTTATATCCGAATCGGTCAGTTGTTGAATCGCATTAGTGTTATATGATACCTGAATAGCTTTTAGGGCCTTATCGGTCGCAATAGGATCAAATGCAAGAACCATAAATGATTGGACTATAGCATCTTGCATCCATTCAGGCAACCCACTAGTACTTAAAGTAGCATCTTCAGAGCCCATAGTTATAGTAAAAAATCCATCTGACATATTTATGCACTCCTCTCATTTATTACAAGTTTATCAGTGTCTATCTTTATCATACAACTGGGGTTAAGTCTGTTAAAGCACTTTTTCCATAACCAAGTTGAATCATCATTAATGTTATCTTCAAATGCTTCCTTCCTATATAGACCCGTCATTTGTATAGGAACATGTATCCCGGTATTAGGATCACTTGCGTTTATGATATCTTTTCTCGTCTGAGTTATCCCCCTTTCTGTGAGTAGTTTTGATATTGCTTCTGCACGAGCCTGAGAATTAACATCTCCTAGCGCAGAAGTGGAGTCAGCTGACACAACTGAGGCATCGTAACCATAAAACTGCAAAAATTCAATATCATACATAGTAAATCCATGACGAATACCAGTAATACCAAAAAAGTCTCTAAATGTAGCTATATCTTCACTATTTTGGGGATGCCAACCTACAAAAGAGGTTATCATCCCCAAAGACTGTATTTGTGTTTCTATATCTGCATAGGTTTTCTCATCAAGATACCATGTATTTCCTTCTTGATAACTATACTGATAGTCAAATGCCCCATAGGGTATTTCAGACGGATTTTGTATTTTTTTTATTTCTAAGGGCATAATCGGGAAAGCGGCATATGTGCTTGTGGTCATAGTACCCTGAAAGCCAGTGACACTTTTAATTGCTGTATCATCACCGACCCTAATGCTTTTTGTTGTATATACCCATTTAAGATCCCCCTCTATCGTAGCGTTAAAAGAATAGGGACCTAGAGGGTGATATACGGCTCTGGGGACCACTATACCTTTTATCCCTTTTCTCCCAGTTTTTATCCATTCCTGCTTCCACGAATCCCATTCAAGAATGTCAAAATGCACATGATCTTGAACAGCTAGGATGCCCCAATGAATCTCAACAGCAAGTTTTACCCTGCGAGTAACTTTTTCTTCGCCTGTGGAAGTTGAATTTGAAGTTCCTCCGCTACTATCCCTATATGATCTCAAAGTATATGTTTCATTTGCCATTATTTATGTCCCTAAACTACCCACATGCACAGCAAGATATTTTTCGATCTGCGTTTCTGTATCAGGCATCGCATATTTTTCGGCCTCCGAGACAGGAAACGTGAATGCAGAGAAAAACGCAGCCCTATCTGGATTCATTGTAGAGGTTCCCATACTTGCCCTATCAAAATTAAGTTGTTTTTTTTCTATCTCATCTGGCATAATCAATTGAATTTGCGTTATCACACCCTCTTTGTCTTTGTCCCTAGAAAGAGGCGTTTGATTAGCTCCAGCAACACCTCCCTCTTCTTTAGTCTTTTTCATATCTAGTTTAGATATTGGATTTTCTAGGGTTCCATATTCCACTCTATAAAGATCAAGTAGGGGAAGGTTCGGACTTTTAGCACTATAAAGGCTAACGTCCAAAACCCATATATTGCCGGGTTGTGGGGCCTCGCCAATTCCATAGGCAGCAGCAATTTCTTCTGTAGTATACGGATCAAATGTAGCTTTTAAAAAAAGATGGTCAAATTTTACACCATCCAAAATCATTTCAGGATAACGAACTTGATTCCCATAACTATATTTCCCATCTACTAAAAACCTTTCATTATACACCATGGTAATTGAGCCATAGCCTTCATAACCAGAATAAGTTGTACCTATTCCTTCTACCTCAGATTCTATTCCATTCATTATGATTTCAAAGGTATAGCAGACATAGCCATTCTGATTTTTGATAAATTCATCATTTTGTAAATCTATATCCATTTTAGGTGCAACATAAATTGTAGCAGCCTTTTTATCCTGTCGATATATTAACGGATAAGGATACATTAGCGGATCTCCGAAATTTATTGTGCTATTATCATTTTCCTGTACCGATCTGCCTTTTTTTGCTATAATGTGGCCTACAGGAACGTGCAGGGTATCGGCATTTTTGCCAACGGTTGCCACTACATCGTCCATTTCATATGTCATCCCCCAATTGCCAACTAAATGAATATAGGCGGGTAGGGGGGTTTTATATTTTATTCCTACTGTTGCCTGCTCTAATCTTTCTTTTGCCAGTTGTAACTCAAACATTTGCTCAACAATGCTCATTGTTATCCACCTACCTTAGACAAAACATAATTATTAGTGAGTTTCCCGATTAGTACACTTTCTTTTCCGTTTGGATTTATTGAGCTAACTTCTGAAGGAATATATTGGATATCAAAAGGTGCATATACATCGGTAAATATTAAATTAGCAACAATAACATCAGATGTTATAAAGGCGCTGTTAAATGTACAATAGAATTTGGGTCTAGCCCTTGAATTGAGCCCAATAATGAATTTAACGGTGGCAGACCCGTAAGTATATCCTAGATTATTCCCCCTTTTATCAACTAAATATAACGTAAAATTATGTAGCCCAGCAGAAAGCTCCTCTACTAAAATAGGCGCTTCAGAATAGTAATCAACAGGGGCATTGCCATCTACGCTATATCTTAAATGCTGTCCTGTCGAAAGAATAGGAAAATTCTCAATATTAAATTCTATCTGAACGGGAGAAGTCGACGAAATTTGATTTGGTTTAGGTGATTGAACAGAGACGTACGGTAATGAATATGTTCCAAGATATACTATAAAAGTACTTTCTGCGATAGCTTCTATATTCGTATTTAGACTTCCATCACCATTCAATAATTGAGCCTTTATAGTGTGCCTACCGCTTGTTAATCCACTAAAACTTACACTAGTAGAATAAATATCTTGAATGTTTGTCCCGTCCAGAGTAACCCTAATCCCATTTTCACCGCTGCTAGTCCCCATCTCAAAATTATAGGTCAAAAACTTAACTGTAGCTGAATTACTGGATAATCGCTGCTGCTCATATGGGCTTAATATAAGGATGGACGGGGCTAAATTATTCACCATCTGATTAAAGACTGTTAGATTAGCTCCAGTTATTGTTATCTGATATACATGATCAAAACCAGCCAAAACAGCAGCAACAGCATCGTCTAAATAGAAATGATTAGTGCCCACCTTTATAAACTTATCACTTAAACCAGCCAATTCAGTTAAAGTTGTATCCCTGTTAAATATAATATACAAAATACCTTTTTCGCTATTATATACGGTTTGCAAGATAGCTAAATTCTCAACTGCAGCAGTGGAATTTGCAATAGTTGTAGTGGTGGTGGTTGAGGAAACGTTACTTTCTATAGGCTGATTTTCCACAAGATAACTACCAAAAAATCCCCTTATAAGACCTCCAGCCCTATCCGTCTCTATCGCCCTATCATTGTCAGTATCACAAAACCATATCCCTCCATTATTTCCTCTAGAAACTCCAGTCACCAGTCCTAATGAAGGAGGTATATTATTAAGTATCTGATAAGTACTCTGAGGCAGCATGCTACTAGTTATCCTGTATAATTCATTTAAATCTTTATCTCTTATGGAAACAACATTATCAGCGCCGTAAATAAAATTACCAATGTCTGCCGTTCCATAAATCATCATCGAATTAGGAACTGTATTCGTATCTATATTTATTTTTGTGCCACTATCCCAATCATCTTTGGTTTCATAATTAAAACTATTGTCAATGTCACTAGCATAAAAATCCAAATAGATACTTCTTAACGATGGGGTTCTGTTTAGATTCGTAGAGGCATCAAAATACATTTCAATTTCGATGTACTTATAAAAACTATTTGTGGGAAGAGTTATTTCCGATCCACTTACCGTCATATATGCAGACCACATAGATTGCTGCAAGTCGGCCAAGGTATTTCCAACCCTTGTGCGCCCCTTTAAAGATAAACCAGTTGATTCAGAATCAGTTGGTAGCTGTGCATCCCATCTTAATCTCCAGAAATCATATAAAAAATTCCCGCCAAAAATTACTCTCAAATAACCGTTTGGATAGTATTCTTGTCCAGTGGTAAGGTAAATATTATCAAGATTAAGATCAAAACCCTTAGAAGTATCCCAGCCCTTTTGAGAGCTAATATAGAATCCTATCGTATTAATATTAGTTCTTATATAGGATGAAATATCAACAGTAATTTCTTGCCAGCCATTCTGTAGTGTATCTATATTTACTGTAGGTTCGTTTCGATCCAAAATCTTAGTATGAGAATTTTGAGTTCCAGCAAAGTTATCATTTAGATAAAAGTATATATCCCCATGCTGAACGCTCTCAGTCTTTAAAAAGAAAACAAATTTTTTATATCCTGACCAGTCTTGGGCATCAAATTCTTTTTTAATAATAAGGGCTATTTCTACCGCACTACTGCCCACAACCAATTTGGCGCTGGCGGGTGGTTCAATATATGTAGAAGAATCGGCAGAAAGGGCTATAGATAGAGAACTCATGTCGTCAGTAATAACTTGCCACTTGCTTAAATCAGTAAATTCGTCAATAACTAATTTGTTTTCTTGGGCATTTAAATCAACATAATCTCCATTAATAACAACATTTTCTAATGTTCCGCTTGAAAATTCAGCTTCACTATCCCAAGTATACGTATAGTTTTTTTGTCCCGGAGAGGGCAATCCTGTTATTGTATGATCTCCTCCCTCAGAATATGATCTGGTATCAACAACTGCGGTAGTATTATCCCAATCAACTAGAGTATTCGGACTAATTCCCGGAACATAAGCTAATTCATTAATGAGATATTTATCTATATCTGGATATATGTGTTTTAGGGCTAAAATCAACTGGAGAAGGTCAATTGTAGAGGTCTCTCCCATTAGGGTTGATCCAGTTATACTTAATGCCTGTACAAATGAGTCAAGCTGTGCATGCGTCAAAGTACCTTGATTAACCAAGTGAGTGATATGGTCTATGAGCGGCAATCGGGCCTCTGCTATTTTTCCGGTCTTTATGAGTGAAGCATCTGTATCTGGCAAGCTGTTCTGATTCAATACGCCCTGCACATCTGTTGCCAAATTAATAGGAGCAGGGTTCCCCTCTCCACCAATATGTCTATGGTCAGACACCAACGTACTTATAATATTAACAAAACCAAGATTAACCCTGTTATCTATATTGACATCTGTTACTGAAGTTGCATCCGTATCGACATACCCGATATAAAGATATTCGCTTAATTGGGCATTAGAGACATATGCCAAAAAGTTAACTGTCTGATTCCAATAGCTATCCGTAGCTAATGCCGCATAAATATAGTTTCTAGTATTAGGGGTCAAACTTGACAAAGTAGTGTTTACTGTGCTTTGAACGGCTACGAAATTAACATGCGCCGTTCCGGGAGCAATAACAACTGATAATCCATCTGCCGGGATCATATTCCAACCAGTAATTATCCCATTGCCCAATATACTGAATAGTGAGTAAAGTTGAGCGTCTAGAGTTTCCCATCTTTGCATTTCAGCTGCGCCCGTAGTAACATCTCCCTCTTCAAAATAACCTAATTCATATTTAGTTGTTCTTTTCATATTAAGCACCTACTACGTTATCTACATCTCCCCAATTATGAGAAAACCAATGCATGACACCAGAGGCCCCATAGGTATCATCCAAAATAATGTTTGGTTTCAATGTTGTGTGATCAGTAAATGTATCTTGCATCGGCATTGACGGATGTATATTTATATCGTGCGATAAGGCTGCGTTTGTAGAAATGTTCACTATCGATTTAAAATATCCTATCTGATTATTAACAGTCATATTATTTACCTCCTAACCATTCAGCGTTATAATCCGCCGTAAATTCGTTATTTTCAGCGTTATATTTTCTAGAAACCCCAGTAAGTCTAAACGGCTGACCATCTACCTGAACAAAAGATAATGGACGTATTGTGGCACCTGTTCCAACTGTTTTAAAACTCGTTTTTAATATGGGGTAAAAAACCCTCTTCTTTAAACAATCCATATAAAACTGAACACACCTATATGCCCCAAAAGCTGGCTGCTGAACATAGAGCAATCTCCTATATATTAGCATATCTTCTCCCCCTTTTGCTGAATCACTCATCAGGATGGGATTTCTTGTGTCTCTTTCAAGTGAATAAATAGCTACCCTATTAACTGTATCAGAATAATCGTATTCAACATTCTTTGTGTCTAAGATCGTGTTAGTATTTCCACCACTAGTCTGTGCAGATGGATTTCGTACAAAGGTGCCGCCCGAACTAGAAACCCCTTCTGAAAACAGTCCTCCGGGCAATTTCATTATGTGACATTTTCCGAATTCATCAAAATAAAAGGATGCCTCTCCCCTTTCTAATAAGCTCTTAACACAATCATATAACATTTGGTGATCGTCAAATTTTACTGCTGGCTTTGTAAAAGAATAACCAGTCGGTAAAAAATACTCGTCAGTATCATCCCAATCATTAATAACCTCAGTAATTCCTGCTCGTCTTATAATGTCTCTACAGGCATAAAATAATATCATGCCATCATAATAAGGACTGTTTACTATTTGCGTATTTTTTAATAAAAACATATAATCGCTACATTCGAGTGTTAACTCTTCCTTGCCGGGAACTTCTGAACTACTAGCAGAAGTAACTAACCCAGTAAAAGTTTGTTGAATTCCGCCATTCCATCCCCAATATATTTTTATTCCTTTTTGTTGGTTTCTCAAACTATCGTATTTACCACCTTTATTATACAAGGTTACTTGTGCGGTAGTTTGTATGGCCCAATAATCATCTATAGAAAACGTTTCAGTAACAGAGAGTACATCTCCTGTTACATCGTTATCTCCTCCGCCTCCTCCTCCCAATGCCTGTCGATATGCCCCTTTAACCCTAAAGAAATAAGGACAACCACTATATGGTACTGGAGTGTCTGTTCCTCCTATAGTATAAACAAAATCTTCAGGTACAAAAATCATAACATGAAAAGTGTTGTATGAGGAAGACACTCCATACTGCCCTGCAGAATTTAAAGAAACAGTCCCCTCTAAATGTAGCCCAGCGGAACGAGAAGGATTGCTACTCCCGCATGTTTCTGACGAAAACTCCGCACAATCGACACCAAATGGAGGATCATGCTTCCCTTCTGGGTTTGGAAGATCTATTACAGATCCGCTTCCAGTATTTCCCTTTGAATCTATATTGCTCCATCTTCCCGTACTTTGTTGACCATCCTCGCTGGGCACTTCTCCAAATGGCAAAATGAGTGCACCAAAGGGCGCAAAAGTCATTGGACAAAAATTTACAGTACATTGACAATTGGTGCCATAGACTCTAATTCCACCAGCTGAAATTTTAGCATCCTTCCATGTACCCTGTAACTCTGTATTTTCTGTTCCGGGTTCTATTCTTCTATACATCATTGCGCTTTTGTTAACAAAGACCACCAATCTTCCACCAACTGTCATGAACCCCAATTCGATTGTTTTGTCGTAATCTGTTATTTTCGCAAATTCCTTAGGAAACTCTACAACCTTGTATGACGATACAGCTGTTGACCCAGTAGAAGTTCCTCTACCATTAAAATAATCAAATAGTATCGGTCTTTTGTTGTTGGCAATTACAAGGTCATAAGCATTTTCGTTATCTCCAACGCCCAAACTTATAGCGATAAATGTTTCATGTTTAGTATTAGATGGAGGAGATTGCATTCTATTTATAACCACCCAAAAAGGAGTATTTTCTATCCAAGAATCCTCTGATTCTATTCCCCACCATAAACCATCTCTTACAAAGGTCTGATTGACCGAATACATTGTAGGTATAGTATCCGCTTGATCTTCTGGGATGGCTGAACTTATACGTACGTCTTGATTAATCGCAGCAGCCCATTTCTTTGCAACCTCTATATCAATATTTATTGGCTGAGCTTCTTTAGGCAGCGATTTATCTTCCCATCTAGGGCCAGCATATGTAGTAGGATAATCGGGCGGGAATTTTAAATCATAATCATCATATCCGCCATTTACAATAGCGTCACCTATCAAACCTTCTTTAGCTACTGTAGGCTTCCACGCCCAATATATCTTCTCCGATCCAATATTCGCTGTAATTGGGGAGCCATCGCTTCCGACGATATGATTGTCTATAAAGAATTTTCTCTTGGATGGATAAATGGCACCAAATTGACCCGTTGTGTCAGAAACATACTCTAATAAAAGCGGTGGAGCATATTCGGATGCCATATAATAATTCCAAGCTAGGGCAGACTGATCCATATCAAACGCCGCCGCATCTTTGGTAACATTTGGTAATGAATCCATAAGAGAAACCTTAACACTCGCTTTCCCCATATTTAACATATCTGCCATAAGTAGCTCCTAAAAATTATCTTGAACATTCCAAGTAACACTATTATCTGATCCATAGCATTTTAATCTATTATTTTCATCATAACAAAAAATTCTATATTGATTGTCGGAAGAAAGATAACCTGAAAGTCTTTGGGATTCTATGGCTCCAGTACTTATCGTATATTCAGTCATCATATCCCATTTATCCTGTTCTCCTATTTCTAAACTTTCACTGCTTTTTCCTTCTGCCTTTTTAAGCATAATTGATGCATTCGACATAAAATCTTGAGAATATACACGTTTTGCCCTTATGCCATCACTTGTTATATAAATTAGGCAATCTCCTACTACGATGGCATTTTTAGCCCCCCTAGCCAATATAGTATCTGAGGCAATCCATGTGCCTCCCTGACATGCAGAATACAGCACCTTAACCCCTAATTGGGAGTCATACAAAAGAACGTATGTTCCATCTGGCAATATAAACGCAGAAATAATAGAAAAATCACCATCAGCAGTTATGACGCTTTTAGTATCTGCAGGACCTATTATCCTTATATATGTGTCCGGTACTTGACCCTTAGAGGATTTTTCATAATCATATTCGCAATCAACAACATCAGATGCACCATTTATCCAAGATTTTGTGTCATCTTCTATAAAACTTGTCTTCATTAGGGGCGGTCTATAAAAAAAGTCTAGAGATAATAAGTCGTCAGAGGTGCACTTATATAATTTATGAGTTAATGACATAATAGAAATGCTAAAGCACCCGACATAAGTACTGTTCCCACTAAAGGCCTTGACAAATATAACGAGCTTATAAGAGGATTCATTATATAAACAAGCTAAATACTCAACGGAATTTAATACCATAACTGGGTATTGGTACTTATTCTCATCGACTAGTGCATTGTTTTGATTCTGCAAATTCTTGAACTTTTGTGGCGTTGTCCACTCATATGCATCATTTTGAGAACCTATGACATATACTGCATTACTATTAGACCATTGAGTGTCCCCGCTGTTATTCTCTCCCGAAGACTCCATTTGAAACGCAGGGGTTGTTTTGCCATATAAAAAATATATTTCACCATCAGATATTTTTACTGCATCAAAAAATCCATTAATTTCTAACGTTTGTTTATTGTTAACATAATGGATTTTAACTTTGCCAGTTAAGGAACTTGGAGTTCCAGATTTATCTCCTTCCTTAACGAATATCGATTTCGTAGTATCTGTTCCTATACTTACATCTGCGTACTTTTGATTTTGTAAAGAACTTTGCTTATAGACATAAACCGGAGAGACACTTTTCCCATCTTCATCAACATAGGTAGTAGAAGGCAGTTCTCCTCTTGCATACCCTTGATAGCGTAACATTTGTAAATCAAGAGCCCCATCTCCTGAAACCAAAAAACCATAAGTATTCTCTAGGCTACCTATACTAAAAATAAGAGAAGGCGCAATTCCTCCTTCTGCAGAACCATTAAAAGTAGGAACCTCTATAGATATTCTTTTCAACCTTTCTTTTTTGCTATCAAGTGCAATTTCAGATCCAGATACGGAGGCTGTCTCAATATCAGCAGATTTTGTTTTGCCAATCACGATTTCTTCTTTTCTAGGACTTTCCTTAAAGTCCAAAGAGCCAATTCTGGCAGTAACCCTGTTAGTATCTGGATCTTGATAAAAAACAAAACCTTCACGAGTTAATAAACTGAACAAAGAAGCTATACCCCTTCCTGTTGACTTAACGGTTACAAACATCAATACTCCTGTCGTAGTCAAACCAAAATAATTATTTGCGCAAACACCAATTCTAGTGTTAGAGTTAATATTTAAATCATATGGCATGGATTGATACACTCCGCTTATACATAGTTTATTAGAGGTGACATAACCCGTTGATTCTCCGTCGTTGGCACTATACGCTTCAAATTCAAGGCTATACGGACCCTTGGTTTTCCATGATCCATATGGAGTCGGTGGATCAAAAAAATCTATCCAAACATCACTTTTAACGGCAATATTTTTTTTACTCGAATCGCTAAAGGTAACTGTCATCTGGGAAGGACCATTAACTGATCCAGTGCCAAATTCAACACTATCAATTAAATACATCGCATCATTACGATTTACTAGTCTCCAGCCACTCCCCTTTAAGAACATCTTGGTTATACTACTGGGCATCTGTGCTTCTTTCGTATATCTATCTATCATACTAAGACCACCCTTTTTGCCTGTTGCAACACTTGTTGGGGTCTTTAACGAAATAGAAGCAGATTCGTTAGTTATACTTGATACAGTGCCCTCTAAGGCCCCAAGACGTGCACCCTGAAGGGTTTCATAGTAATCCTCAGTTATCATCCATGCGTTCTGATTTAAAATATAATTTGATTGAGATCCATCTATCGACAATTCGCTCTTGCCATCAACAGATATATAAGACACATCTATAATATCTGCAGTAATATGAGAGACTATTTTAAATTTTTTTTCATTTTGAACTAAATATAGACCCTTAAGCGCTGGAGCAAACCAGTTATGTCGGCTAAGATTGCCTCCTTTCCCTATTTCCATTCTTACATAAGTTGGTTTAAGCGCAAGCAATTTTTCCAAATCACTATTAGTACCTTCGGTTCTAGGAGTATATGTGGTAATATAAGCGGGGGCTGGCGATTCCTCCTGCCCAGTTCCGGGTGTAGAAGTCGTTGTTGTAGTTACAGATGTGTCTATGACCCGTTCTTCTTTATATCTCGTATCATTCTTATATGTATCAGATTGTTCGGCTGAGTTCTCGAATCCCAAAAATATCCATTCGTATCCCGACTCATCAGACATATCCTTACTAGAAACTGGCTGATATATTTCTGGCAAATCGGCTGACGCTTTAGTCCCAGCCTCCTTTTTCCAAATATATACCCCTGTAAAATATTCTTCTAAATATGGTTTATTATGGGCGGTAACAAAAAGGTCGTACCCACTAGTAAAATTTTGATCCGTCGCATCAGTATTTGCATCTGAAGAGTCAATCTTATTTTCAGTTCCGTTCCAAAAACCAGCTAAAAGATATGGATCTTCTATGCACCACGGAGTATCTAGCTCATAATAATCGCCAACTTGAGGCACATCCTCTGCCTCAGCAGAAATGGCTACAACGATTTCCCAATTATCCGTAATTTCTCCTATAGCATAATTAGTTGATGTTCCAGTTTTACTACTATAAACCGTTATTTGACCGACAGCAGAAAACGGGGGAGGAGTGGACTTATCTATCCCCAAACCTAAATAATATCGTTCATCTATAAGTTTGACATCTTGAATTTCGCCTTCCTTAACATATATCCGTTTGAGTTTTGAATTTTCTAAAAGCTCTATCCCGCTATACATAAGATTTACCGCATTTGGAACATTTTGTATATCAAAACGAACATATACCTGCTGTTTTAATTCTCCACCTACACAGTATCCAAATCTAGGACCGGGTGCGCTCCCGAATATACTGAATGTAGCACTATCAAATGTCATATCATAAAGCCGATTAACAACACTTAACGCAGAAATTGAACCCGTTAATGTTCCAGACGTACCTCCAGATAGCATAAAAAGACTCATGGGATCTGGAGTAGTATACCATTCAATATCACAACGCTCGACATAACTTTTTAGCCAAAAGTTTTTACTAGGAGTATATTGCCAAGGGAATGAAGCATCTGGCATTTGCATTCCCTGAATATAAGTAGCAGGACGAAGCCATTTTTTCCAACCGCTAGGAGCTTTTGTAGATAGTGTTGCCATAATACTAACAATTCAAATTACATGTTCGTTACGGGAATTCCACTTTTAATGTCACTAAGTAGGCGATTAGCTATATCTAGTTTGTCGCCAAGTATATCAAATTTATCTTTGCCAGTAGGCTGTATAACTGGCGGTCCCGGAGAAGCAGAAGAAGTACTACCTCTTGCCGCATTAACGCCCACCGCTGTTTGTCCCGCAATGTTAATAGCACCTTCACCGGGCATTAGTCTGCCACCCACTCTTTTTTGGAACATTCCGAGATCAGGTTGTACACCTTGTTGAGGGATAATCGTACCCCCTCCTTGTCCAGCAATACCAGCCGCCTTATATGGAGATTGCTGTCCCTCTGGGCCTAGCGCTCCTCCGACATAAGGTCTTCCCTGTCTCTTGTTGCCATAATCATAAATATTTTTACTATAAAAATCAGCTCGATCCTGTCCTGCCTGAAAACCACCAGTAGTCATTACACCAAAGGGCGTGGTCATTCCCTGTCCCCTTGCAACAGTTCCACCCATTGCCATCGTATTTAATTGCTTTTCTCCGGTAGCTCGTTCGACAACATCCATTAGTTGTCTTGCGCCCCTAGTTTGGGTACCAATAATTTTAGAAAATTGGCTAGAGCCTATAGCCATTTGTTTCATCGCACTCAAATAACCTTCTCTCACTTCCTTGGTAATTTCATATATTTTTAATTGCTGTTGATGGATTTGCTGCTGAGTCTTGTTATGCTTTTCGGCATAAGCAACAAGCGTTTCCTGAACCTGTGTAGCCTCTTTGCCAGTAACACCTTGTTTAGTTATCTCATCTGTAATAGCCGCCTGAATTTGATCATAACTTTGAGCAGCGTCAATTGCGTTATATGTTTCTGCATTTAATTTCCTACCGTTAACCTCTTGCTCCCGCATCAGTTTGTCACCCTTTTGCAGCTGATTAATTCTTTCGTAGGCCAGATCTGCCTGCTTTTGCATCATCTTTACACTTGCGCCTAATCCATATTGACCAGCTTCCATTACCTGCCTCTCAAGATCGACGGTACCTGAAATCATGGAGTTATATTTTTCCTGCTGATCAACTTCTTTATAGGCAGTATCTACAATGGCCCTATTAACCGTTGCACGAGCCTGCGTTTCAGATTTTGCAAGTTTTTGACCTTCAGATATTGCTCCTACGATTCTTTTTTCATCTGACTCTAATTTATTGATAACGGCTTGATGACGTTCTTGTTCCTTTGCGTAATTAGGATCGTCTACGCTTACAGTTGAAAATCTTGAATTTTCCTCATCTTTCTTCGTATCAATATATGACTGCAATTGTTTTTCGGCAATAGCCATTTTTTTATTTATTTCTTCTAAGGAATCTTGACCTGTCACCGAAACATCTATTTTTAAATCTTTATATTCTTTGGGGATTAGGGTTTCAAATGTCGGAGCTAATTTTTTAAACGCTTCTATTTGCATTTGTATATCTTTTTGAGCAGCAACAGCGACATCTTTTCTACTTTTTAGAATATCTTGACCAACTGTTCCGAATTCTTCAGCAACAGACAACTGGGCATTTAATGCATCTAATATCTGTTGATCTATTTTTAATCTCGCTTGTCCTTCGTTTTTCAATTTTGAATATTCTAATACGGACTTATTAATTGAATCTGCAGTTTCTTGCGCATGCTTCCTAGATTGAACCTGCTGAACATGCCAATTTTGTTCTTCTTTAATTGCTTTTGCAGTCATTCTAGCAATAGAATCATCTTTCCATTGTGCCGTAAGTCCCTTATTCTCTCCCCAAAGTTTACCCTTTGCCCTATCAGTCGTTCCAGCTCTTTCTCTTAGTTCGAATTGCCTTGTTATTTTTTGTTTAACTTCTTCATAGTGTGCGTCGCCTGCAGTGCCCCTAGCTGCTATTGTCAGTCCCCTATTTCCCTCCCTCATTCCTTTTGCCGTAGACGACTCTTTCACCCAAGCATTAATAGCCCCTCCCAATATACCTATGGCAGTAACAATGGTCGTTCCGCTGTCTAACACTCCAGACGCTACCCTGCCAAGCATTCCCTGCTCCATTATCTTTTGTTCCTGAGCAATTCTTACATTCTCGTCCATAGCTGCATTTAGTCCCCCCATTGCATCAGAAATCAATTTCATACCTGCGGCACCCTGA
>Ga0265297_10005714_pt1 | contig 18679 bp, 19 predicted proteins | sample Munlanlwell13791_FD_192502 | JGI IMG/M metagenome (GOLD analysis project Ga0265297, IMG submission 192502) | Leachate microbial communities from a municipal landfill in Southern Ontario, Canada - Leachate well 137-91 | ecosystem: Engineered > Solid waste > Landfill > Unclassified | place...
GGAGGTTGAGTACACCGTGCTGGTGGCCGTGTACTACGCAAATGAACGGTATTATGTCGTGACCTTCAACACTACCACCGCGCTGTGGATGGAATACAAAGACGGTTTCTACGAGGTGGCGCGGAGCTTCGCCCTGAAAAGTACGCCATAGCCTGCCGTGTTCTTGCAAATATGAAAAAATCAATTTACATCTTTATTGCCGTAGTAATCTTCATCGCTGCAGGCGCAGTAGCGCTTGTGTTTTTACAAAAAAAGGAATTATCCGGCCCGCCGACCATTACCGCCAATTTCATTGACCCCAGTAAAGTGGACAGAATTTCCAAATTCCGCAGCTGCCAGGGCCATGTGGTGGTGCCGCAGGACGGCAGTGAAACGAAACGCAACATGAAGCATTACCTCATGATCCAGGAAGCATACCAGGGCAAACAGGTCGAAGTGTACGCGCCGTATGACTCCACCGTGAGTATCAGGGAGTTATCCAACCAGGACCTGGAGGGGGAGATCAGTTTTGCAGTGAATGGCAGTGATTGGTCCATGAGCATCTTACATCTCGTCGTCCTGGATACGTTAAAAAATGGCGATGAGGTTAAAGCAGGCGACCTGGTCGGCCACATTCCTGACAAAGGCATTGACCTGGTCTATTCAGCCGGCGGTGAAGGAGTGAAAATGATTGATGGCTGGGAATCGCCCTACGGCGCGCTGGATTCCGTATTCAACCATATGTCCGATGCCGCGTTCAGCCAGTGGCTGGGTGATAACGTGCGTGATCGCAGTGACCTCATCTACACGAAGGAATTTCGTGATGCCAATCCCTGCCAGCTGGAAACCTCCAGCAACGCGCAGGATGCCCAGCTGAATGACCATGACCATCCGGAGGATTGGGTGACGATACAGTAGAAATAGTGGCAATAAAAAAACGGGGGACCATCGGGCCCGCCGTTTTGGTTTGAAGTTTCAGAGCGAGAATGGCTCACTCCGGAAGGAGTGACGAGAGCAATTTCTTCTCCCGGAAGCGAGAGCTGATGAGGATTTCCCTGTCGGCGGATTCGGTGGTTATGCCGACGACATAGGCGCTGATGTTGTCCTGACCCAGCTCGTCGAGCAGGCGTTTGGCGTCGTCCGGTTCGACGACGATCAGCATGCCGCAGCCGCCGTGCAGGTTGCCGTAAGCCTGCCAGTCGCTGATATGGTACTCGGTACCCCAGGACATGTCCTGGGCCTGGTACAGCACCTCAGCCGGGATGGGCATGGAGTCCAATCTGGCGCCGACGCCCTCGGGCAGGATTTCTCCGAATTTTCCCCAGACACCACCGCCGGTGATGTGGGCGATGCCGGCGATCCGGGCGAGAGGCCGGCCGACGTTGCCGTCGGGCTGCCAGCCGAGGATACGGCAGAGGCTGCGGGCATAGCTTCGCGACGGGACGGTCAGTTTCCTGACGAAATCCATGGCCGTGGCGTTGTTCATGATGTCCTTGATGTTCGGGCCGTAGCGGAGCAGCAGGATGTTGGTGAGGACGGTGCCGCCGTTGCAGCGGTAGCCGGGCTCCCACAGGCCGACGACGATCATGCCGGGCCTGATTTTCGAACTGTCCAGGAGCAGGTCGCGGTGGGACAACCCGATACAGGCACCGCCCCAGGTGCAGACCAGTTGGTCGTCGCTTTTCGTGTCGCAGAACGCGGTGATGCTGTGTTTCATCACGGCGATCTCGCCGGTGATGTTGACCAGCCCTGCCTGCGACAGTGCTCTGCCGTAGCCGTTGAATACGGCCTCGACCAGAGGGTAGTTGGCGTCGGTGATGCGCTTGACGTTGAAGTCGTTGAGCATCACGCCCGGGAACCGTCCGGACCGGACGAAATCGTCGGCGGTCATGGTGATGATTTCCCAACCGAGCTGAGCCATCGCCTCCGGCGTGCCCGCCAGGGTGAAAAACTGGGGCTTGCCGCCGGCGCCGTCGTTTTCCACTTCCATGAGCATGGCGCCCTCAAGCATCATGTTCAGGATGTGACGTTTCCAGGTAAAACCGACCGGCCCGCGGAAGTTGTTCGGCTGGTGCGGAACGACAGTGACCGCGGCGTTATTGCCGTGGCTGGCGTAGCAGATCTCTTTTGCCAGCCGAGACGCACGGTCGCCCGGATCGATCACTTCAGCTTTGTAGATATTTCCCGCCATGGTTTCCTCCTTTATGGCGTTTGTCCATGTATTGTGTAATGATTCGCTGTTTGTTTTATTGTTGAGTTATCCTAGCGTAATGTACTAGTGTTGGTCAACTACCGTCGGAGTTGATTTTAATGGTATTAAAATAAAAAATGGGGGCCGAAGGGCCGCATTGACTCGCCGCACAGGAAGCCGTAATATGGTAACGACAACCTTCCCCATAACCCGTGGGGATTTTTGTATGACACAACGGAGAATATACCAGGAGGAATATCCGTATTTCGTGACGTTCCGTACGAAAGAGGGGCTTAGGTTGTTTGAGGATGAGAAATACGCGGAATTGATGGCACGCGTAATGTTGAAAACCAGCGACTTGAAACGGTATGACGTATTGGCATGGCAAATCATGCCGGATCATGTACATGTGTTGGTATTCAATAAACGCGCCGCGTCCATAAAATCCACCGCACTCATGACCGACGCCACCGCACCCGCAGCGGGGTGCGGTGTGGGAGATTTTAATATCCCCAGAGCGCAACCCGCCGTGGTTGCGCGACCAAGCAGAATATTTACGATTCCGGATTTAATGCACGGGATCAAATCGTATTTTTGCGATCAATTAAGGATTGATCATGGCATTGATTTCCCGTTTTTCCAGAAACGTTTTTACGCTCGCATCGTCAACACGGACGACTATTTCCGGACGGTGATTGAGTATATACGACACAACCCCGTCAAAGCGGAATTGCCGAAGCGATATCAGACAATGCCATATCAATATTTTGATCGGGAGACGATACGAGAAATCCCTTGACAACGGAGATTTTTTTGGTAAAGTGATGGAAATAGCACACGAGAAAACATGGAGGATAGATCTTGGCGGATAAAATTGTGCACAAAGGCATGACGCCGGATGAAATTTGCAACGCGTGCGGAGCAGCCAACGGCGTTGAACCGTTTCATGAAGACGGCAAGGGGACTTTCCGTCCCTGCGACACCTGTCCGGTGAGTCTGGCAAAAAGCGATCCGGCCAGGCAGAATGTCCCGTACCAGCCGCCCGCATAACCACCTTCGGGTGGTTTTTTATTAGTAAATAAAAAACCCCGGTTCAGATGTACCGAGGTTCGTATTATGATGAAGAGCAATCCTCCTATTTGTTTTGCATACACCAGTGATGTGCGTTTTGGAAGAGCCGGAGCCAGGGACTGGCCGGGAGGTCCTGCCACGTCTCCGGCATCCATGGCCACTGCCAGTTCAGGAACAAACGTTCCGGATGTGGCATCATGGCCAGGTGCCGGCCGTCGGGCGAGCACAAGGAGGTGACGCCCAACCGGCTGCCGTTTGGATTGAAGGGGTACGTGTCTGTCGGATTTCCATTCGGATCGATAAACCGGATCGGCGCCAGATCATTGGCAATGATCTGGTCCAGGTCCCGGGGATGCGGCACGTGCAGTTGGCCTTCGCCGTGCGCCACCCAGATGCCCATGGTCGTGCCGGCCATGCCCTGGAGCATGATGGCTGGACTCTTCTCGATGCGTACTGTCGGGAATCGGGATTCAAACCGTCCTGACCGGTTACGGATGAAACGCGGTTGGGACGCAGGATCGGTGAAAGTACCAGGCACCCAGCCGAGCAGGGCCATGAGCTGGCAGCCGTTGCACACGCCGAGAGAGAACGTGTCCGGTCGGTTACGGAACCTTTCGAACATGTCCGCCAGGCGGGTGTTGAAACGGATGACGCCGGCCCAGCCTTTGGCCGCATCCATCACGTCAGCGAATGAGAATCCTCCAACAAACGCCACGCCCCGGAAATCGTCGAGAATGACACGTCCGCTGAGCAGGTCGGTCATGGTGACGTCCCAGGGCTCGAAGCCGGCCATGAGGAATGCCGCCGCCATTTCCCGGTCGCCGTTACTGCCGCGTTCGCGGATAATGGCTACCCTTGGTTTATTGCGGGCATCCATGACCTCGTACGGGGTCGGTGCGGGCGCAAACATGAGTCGGTAGGGCGGTGGTGTCACGAGATTCCGGATGTTCACCGCTTCTGCCGTGACGCAATCAGGGTCAGCCTGCAGCCGGTCGATCTGGCCGGATGTTTCTTCCCAGACCGCACGCAGGCTGGTCATCAGCTCGTTCAGCGCCAGGTCGCCGTTGACATAGACGGACACTGTCTGGTCATCAGTGACCCAGCCGGCGTGTTCGTACGGGATGCCGTACTTGTCCAGTACCTCGCGAACCTGTTTGCCGTCGTTGCATTCGATCACCAGCCCCGCTTCCTGGTTAAACAGGAAAGCGTGAAGGTCGGCTTCCGTCTGCATGACGATGCTGATGCCGAGGTTACCGGCGAACGCCATTTCCAGGAGCGTGATCATGAGGCCTCCGTCGCTCCGGTCATGGACCGAGGCAATAAGTCCCTTTGTCACCAGTTCCTGTACCGTGTTGAACGCCCTGACGAGCAGCGGTGCGTCGTTCATATCAGGACATTCGTCGCCGATCTGTCCGTACACCTGGGCCAGGGCTGAACCGCCGAGACGATGCTGGCCGCCAGCCAGGTCGATGAACAGAAGTTCATGGCCGGCTTTTTTCAGGTCAGGCGTCACCTTGCGGGTGATGTCTTCCATCATCGCGTAAGCAGCCAGGACCAGTTCGCCCGGCGCTTTGACGGTATGTTGATGTCCGTCAGGACCGATCGTTTTGGCGGCCATGGACAAACTGTCCTTGCCGCCGTCAATCGCAGACCGCAGCTCGATGAGCATGTCGCGTAGCGCGCAGGCTGCATCATACAGCCAGGCCCCTTCACCCGGTTCTTTGGCAGCCAGCATCCAGTTGGCGGACAGTTTAATGTCTTCCAATTTGGTGATTCTGGCGCCAATGAGGTTCAGGAGCATTTCCGTTACGGCCATGCGGGACATGGCAGCGGGGGAGATCAGGCCGACCATCGGTTGCTCGCCAAGGCTTTTCGCCGTTCCGGTCAGGCCGAAATAGCTGTGGGCCTCGACGGCATAATCGCACAAAGTGACGTGGTTAGGTCCGACGCACTGCTGTTGGGCGACGAGTCCGGTCACGCTCCGGTCCACTTTGATGGTCAGGAAACGTTTGGACCCGACAGCCACCAGACGCAGGATGCGTTCGAGTGCTTCCTGGACGGTCAGATTATCCGGCAATTGCAGCGGTGCACGTTTAGGGTTCCACCGCTCAATGGCGAACGTTTTCTGGGGCAGTTGGCCGAGAATGCGTTCAAGCGGCAGGCTGACCGGCTGCGTCCCGTCATTGTCGTCATGGAGTATCAGGTACCCGTCGCCGGTCACCTGGCCCACAATGGCGCAGGGGACATCCTCACGTTTGCAGATCGCCATAATCTCATCGATACGGTCCGGCCAGACCAGAAACGCGTCGCGTTCCTGGGACTCGTTGCCCCAGATTTCCAGGGTGCAGAGTGTTTGGTCGCCGACCGGCAGAGTGCGGAGGTTAATGACCGCGCCGACCGGTTCGACAAGTTCGGGCAGAGCATTGCAGTCGCCACCAGCCCCGAGGTCGTGGATGGTGATAATGGGGTTGCTGTCTCCCATTTCCACGCACGCCCGGACGGTGCGGTTCATGCGCTGTTCCATTTGCGGGGCACCGCGCTGGACCGCGTTGAAATCGAGGTCAGCCGTATTGTCGCCCTGGATTTTGGAACTGGCGCCACCGCCGCCCATGCCGATGCGATAGGCTGGGCCGCCGATCTGGACGATCAACATACCTTTTTCCGGCATACCTTTCTTCGTATGGCTGTCGTCGATCAAACCAGTACCGGCAGAATACATGATTGGCTTGTACCATCCTCGGCGCTCATCCGGCAGGACAATGCCACAGGAACGAACGAAGCCGTAAATGACCGGTTCGCCGAAGCAGTTGCCGTAGTCGGAAGCGCCGTTTGAGGCCTGGATCAGGATATCGAGCGGGGAGGCCAGGTTTGCGGGATGGCTCCAACCGTCAGATTCCCACGGCAAATCGTAGCCAGGTATGTGCAGGTTGTCGACGCAATATGCCGCACCGGCCGTGACGACACGTCCGCCTCGCCCGACCGCCTGGTTGTCGCGGATACGGCCTCCGGTGCCGGTCGCTGCACCCGGATAGGGAGCGACGCCGGACGGGAAGTTGTGCGTTTCCGCTGTCAGGGTCGGATGAAGCAGTCGTTCGGTCAGCGCGAAGCTGCTCGGACTGCCGGGAGTGCTTGGCGTCAGCATGTTCATCCTGGCGCCGCGGATGGCAGAACTGTCGTCGCAGAAAGCGATGAGTGAATTGCCGGGATTTTTCCCCCAGGGGTTTTTGACGATTTCCATCAGCGTAGCCGGTAACGGCTGACCGTTGAGGACCAGCTTACCTCTGAAATATCCGTGCCGTGAATGCTCGGAATTCGCCTGGCCGATCTGGAAGAGTTCCACGTCGGTCGGGTTGCGTTTCAGGATGTTCGTGAACAGGTCGTAGTACATGTCTATGTCCTGATCGTCCCATCCCAAACCGTACCGTTTGTTGAAATCCCGAAGCGCGTCTTTACCCTGTTCGATCACGGTGATGCTATGGACCGGCTCTACGGACCTGCCGGCACTGAAACTGTCCGGCTGGGTTACGTAGCGCATCTCTGTCATCCGGTCGTGGCGGGAGGCCATGAATTCTTCTCTCTCGTCTTCGGTCAGGGTTGCGGTGAATCCGTACCGTCTGGAACGCTCCAGACGGATGACCTTGCCAAGCCCGCAAGCGCGGCAAATGGAAACAGCCGTGGTTGACCACGCCGTTTCGAAATTCGGCCGGGGGCCGAGTTCGATGACCGTCGGGTATCCGATCAGGAAGGACATAAAGCTCATTCCGTCCGGATCAACTGTCTCGCCTAACAGCCATTGTAGCCGCTGAACTTCTGCGGTTGTCAGGCTGGCTGTCAGCCCGATGTAAAAGCACCATTCTGAAAGTGTGCCGTCAGGTGCTCCTGGGATCGGTGTACGGTAAAATCGTAGCATTGGGTTCCTCCAATCTTCTATTTCAAATTGCTGTTTTTGTTCTTATTTAGTCGGTAATCTTAGCACTGGTACGTTTGTGGCGTCAATTCAGCATTTTTATTGTTTCCAGAAGGTTTTTAAGGTATAATTTAATCATTATGCCGAAGAAGTTCTACATCACCACACCGATTTATTACGTCAATGACAAGCCGCACATCGGCCACGCGTACACCACGATTGCCGCTGACGTTTTGGCGCGCTACCACCGGCAAAAGGGGGATGACGTTTTCTTTTTGACCGGCACGGATGAACACGGCGCCAAAGTGGCCGAGAGCGCGCACAAAGCGGGCATGGAACCTCAGGTGTTTTGTGACCAGAACAGCGCTTTGTTCCGCGAGTCATTCAAAGCGTTGGATATTTCCTTTGACCAGTTCATCCGTACCACGGACAAGCGGCACGAACGGGCTGTGCAGAAATTCATGCAGAAACTGTACGACCATGGCGACATTTATGAAGGCGAGTATGAAGGGCTGTATTGCGTGGGGTGCGAAAAGTTCCTGACGGATAAAGAATTAGTAGACGGTAAATGCCCGGACCACAAAACCGTGCCGCAGCACGTGAAGGAGAAAAATTATTTTTTCAGACTTAAAAAATATTTGTCGGCAGTTCAAAAACTTATCGAGCAGGATGAAATCCGTGTTTTGCCGGCTAATAAAAAAAGTGAAGTCCTAGGCCTGTTCAAACAGGGGCTGGAAGATTTTTCCGTCTCGCGCGAGAAAGTGACCTGGGGCATCCCGTTGCCCTTCGACACGAAGCAGAATACGTACGTCTGGGTCGACGCATTGCAGAATTACATTTCCGCGGTCGGGTACGGCGATAATGAGATGGAGTTCAATAAATGGTGGCCGGCGGATGTGCACCTGATGGCTCGTGACATCATCAAGTTTCATGCGGTATACTGGCCGGCGTTATTGCTGGCCGCCGGACTGGCCACGCCGAAAGTCATTTACGCGCACGGGTTTTTTTCCCTGGACGGCAAAAAGATGTCGAAAAGCCTGGGCAACGTCATCGACCCGAATGATCTGGTGAAAAAGTACGGAATAGACGCGACCCGGTATTTATTGCTGACCCAATTCCCGTTCGGCCAGGACGGCGATATCAAGGAATCGCTGTTTACCGAAAAATACAATGCCGACTTGGCGAATAATCTGGGCAACCTGGTCAGCCGGGTGCTGAATATGCTGGAAAAATACAGTGCCGGGAAAATACCCAAACAGGTGGCGTCACCAGTGAGCCTGGTGCCGATCGGGCAGGACATAGAGGCGATGAAATTTGAAAGCGCTTTGAAAAAAATCTGGGAAGGGATTGATTCGGCAAACGCCATCATCGATAACCGGAAGCCGTGGGTATTGGCCAAGGATCCGTCGAAAAAAGCGGAAGTCGATTCGGTCCTGAACGAACTGGCGGCATTCCTGTTCGATCTTGCCGGAGTATTGGTGCCGATCATGCCCGTTACGGCCGCTACAATAATCGGCAGCCTGTCTGCTGGGCGCATCACCAAAGGCGAGCCGATTTTTAAGAGGATAGTTTAACATTTATTAAATAAAAATTATATGGGCGCATTCACCGTTGTCCTTCTCCTCATCTTTTTCGGTTTTATCGCCGCAGGTTTCTATTTCGGCATCATCCATACAATCGGTGCGGTGATCGGTGCGGTAGCGGGCGTCTGGATCGCCAGCCATTTTTATCCGGAAATAACCCCGTTTATCCAGTTTTTTATGATCAAGGGCGCGGTCGCCGACGCAATTTCTTTTATCGTTATTTTATTGGTGGTCAGCCGGCTGATCGGTTTTGTCGTGCATATGCTGGATCAGGGGTTCAAGATCATCAAGATCATCCCGTTTGCCTCATCCATCAACCGTCTGGGCGGGGCGATGTTCGGTTTTGTTGAAGCGGCCCTGGTAATCGGCACTATTTTATACGTCACGAGCCAGTTCAATATCTCGCCCCAGATAACCGACGCCATAAACAATACGCCGTTTGCCGGCTTGTTGATGAATATCGCAAAAATATTATTGCCGCTGATCCCGGTGGCCCTGAAAACTAACCCGATGGACGTCTTACCGATCTAACCTATGGCTTTGGACCTAATTGATTCACACGTACATTTGGATTTCGGCGAATATGACGGTGACCAGGCTACAGTTGTCAGCCGGGCGGTTTCAGCTGGCGTGAAAAAAATGATTAATGTCGGGTGCGATGCCGACCATTTTAAGTCTACGCTGGAGTTGGCCGACAGATATCCGGGCGTGTTCGCGGCTATCGGGTACCATCCGCATGAGGCGGTGGGGATGATGTCGGACGACATGAAGTCTACCGAGCAGGCTGTCCAACGAGCCGTCGAGGAGCTGGCAAAATACGTGCCGTCGAAAAAATTAGTGGCCATCGGCGAAATCGGCCTGGATTACTACCGTTTGGCTCCGGCTGAATCGCAGGACCAGGTGACCGTAAAAAAAGTCCAAAAAATACTACTGACAAAACAGATTGAATTAGCGGCAGTGCACAACTTGCCCGTTATCATCCACTGCCGTGAGGCGTATGACGGCCTTTTTATTCTGTTGGGCACGTTACCGGGCTGGAAACCGAGGGGGGTGATTCATTGCTTCGAAGGGACATGGGCAGAGGCGCAAAAATTCCTGTCTATCGGATTCAAGATTTCTTTCACCGGTAACCTGACGTATGAACGCTATTCGGAAACCGTCGAGGCGGCGCGACGCATCCCGCTTTCGGACATCATGATTGAGACGGACAGCCCGAACCTAACCCCGGTCCCGCTGCGTGGCCAGCGCAACGAGCCGACGTACGTGGAGTATGTGTGCCGCCGGCTGGCCGAGCTCCGCGGTATTACGCCGGAAGAGGTGGCGGAACAGACTACGGCTAATGCCATAGAATTTTTTAATTTACGGTAGCATGTTAATAGACACCCATGCGCATCTGAATTTTTCCGCGTTCAAAAATGACCTCGATGAGGTCATGGGCCGCATCACTGACTCTGGCATGAAAGTCATCAATGTGGGTTCCCAGCTCACTACCAGCAGGCGGGCGGTCGAGCTGGCGAAAAAATATCCGGGCACCTGTTATGCGGCCATCGGCCTGCATCCCATCCACCTGTTCGAGATGCACGTGGACGTGGAAGAAATGCCGTTCAATTCCCGGCAGGAGGATTATCTAACAGAATCCTACAGGACGCTGGCCCTTCGGCCGGGCGTGGTGGCCGTCGGCGAGGTGGGGCTGGATTATTTCCAGAAACCGGATGATGTATCAGTCACGGATTTTAAAATGAAGCAAAAATGGGTGTTTCTGCGGCAACTCAAGCTGGCCAAGGAATTGCAGTTGCCCGTCATTTTGCATTGTCGGGGAGCGCAAGTGGACATGCGTCGGGCATATCTGGACATGCTGCAAGTCATGACAGAGGCGGATTATTTCCGAGCAGTGGTGCATTGTTTCACGGCGGACTGGGAGATAGCAAAAAAATTTGTCGATATTGGATGTATGATCTCGTTTACCGGCATTATTACCTATCCAAAAACAGATAAGCTGACAACAGTCGTTAAACGCTTGCCGATGGAAAAAATCATGGTGGAAACGGACTGTCCGTACCTGGCGCCGCAGATCGTCCGCGGCCAGCGCAATGAGCCGCGGTTCGTACAGTATGTGGCCGGCCGTATTGCCGACATCAAGGGTTTGTCGTACGATGAGGTGGAGGAGGCGACCGGGAACAATGCGTTACAATTTTTTAACCTGAAATAAATGGACATTTTATTGATCATACTTATTGCCGTCATACTTGCTGGAATTATCGGCCTGTTTTTCATGCTCCGCCGTTCACGGGGCCAGCCCGTCGACCAGAAAGACCTGACCGAAAAAATGGTCCGGCTGGAGGAGCGCATCGGCCAGTTGAACGAGAAAAGCACGGAAATCACCCGTACACTGGACAGTAAGTTAGGGGAATCAACCCGCGCTTTGCAGGAACAGTTCGGCCAGTCGGCCAAGATCGTCCGGGATGTGACCGAACGCCTGACCAAGCTGGACGATACCAACAAGCAGGTACTGAATTTTTCCGACCAGCTGAAGAATCTGCAGGACATCCTCCAGAACCCGAAACAGCGGGGGATATTAGGCGAATATTTTTTGGACAACCTCCTGAAGAACGTGTTGCCGCCGGGTTCGTACCAGATGCAATATAAATTCAAGGACGGCGAGATTGTTGATGCGGTGGTGAAGATCAAGGACCGGCTAGTGCCGGTTGACTCGAAGTTCAGCCTGGAGAATTACAACCGCCTGGCGGCCACGCATAATGAGGAAGACAGGAAGGTTCTGGAAAAAGCGTTCGTCAATGACCTGAAGATCCGCATCCAGGAAACCGCCAAGTACATCCGGCCGGCAGAGAATACGCTGGACTTCGCGTTCATGTTCATCCCTTCGGAGGCGATATATTACGACCTGCTGGTCAATAAGGTCGGGGCCATCACCGAAGACACGGAAAACCTGATCCAGCGCGCGGCCAACAAGTACCACGTCATCATCGTTTCGCCGACGTCGTTTTTAGCCTACCTGCAGACCGTGCTGGAGGGATTGCGGGCCATGCAGATAGAGGAATCGGCCAAGGAGATCAGGAAAAATGTGGAACAGCTGGCTAAACACATTTCCAGCTATGACACATATATGCAGAAACTCGGCCAGCATCTCGGCACGACGGTGAATACCTACAATACTGCTTACAAAGAGTTCAAAAAAGTGGACAAAGATGTCCTGAAAATTGCAGACGTCGGCGGTTCTATCGAGCCGCTGGAAATAGAAAAGCCGAAGGAGGAGTAAACGATAGCGTTTATGCGGCAAACGATCGAACAATCAATTCCCAGCCAGGCGGAGGTAGGGGGTGTTTCTATCAGGGAAATGGACACGTTTACTCACCGGCTGGAAAAACTTCCGGACCACATGAAGGAAGCACTTGGACCAGAAGAACGGGAGATGTTACGGCAGGTAAACGAAAAGGATCCGATAACGTTTGAACATTCGTTGGCCGTGGCGAGAATCGTCGATACGGAATGGCCGGCTTTTTCGAATGACTTGAAGCGGGAAGGGATTTCATATAAAGACATGGCCAGAGCCGCGGCGCTGCATGATGTCGGTAAGGTGGCTCTGCCGGACTGCATCCTAAAGAGTACGCTGGAAGATCAGCAGCTGGCTGATATTTTTTTTCAATTCGTGCGTGAGCAACCGGACCTGGCAACGGAGATTATGAGGCAAAAAGGAAGGTTATCGGAAAAGCGCACCATCGATGACGTGTCCCGTGACGCTTTGGAGCGTATGGACCATCGGGACGTTTTGCCCCTGAATTTCTTATATCGGAACGATCCCGGGGCCATGGCGGAGATAGTCCAATGCGGCCTGGACCCGCACCAGACGTTTATGGATGCCCTACGGACCCACGAGCACAAGTCGAGGGATTTTATCAGCCGGAGTTCGCTGTCAGACCGTGAAGTGGTGGCGGCATTGGCCGGTTCGCACCATAATTATAACGCTGATGCGGAGGTAAAATACCCGCGTGGCAGCGAGATGCTGACATTGTCGGTGACCGCCAGCGAACTGCTGCATCTCAGCGACGTGTTCCAGGCCATGACCGGACACCGGCTGTACCAGAAGCCGTTAACCGAATCGCAGGCGCTGGAAGAAATTTTGCAAATGGCTGATCAGGGTTTGTTTCATAAGGAAGTCGCCAATCGGTGGGTGGCCGAATATAAAAAACGCCTCTCGTAGGAAAGGCGTTGTTTTGAATCACTGGCCGAATGTTGTTTATGGCCCGTCGCGTTCAAACCTTGAGGGGGGTACGGTATCAGTAGCCGGCATCGTGTCCGTCGGATCAAGGGGCGGCCAGACGGAAAATGTTTTTCCATCGGTACACAGCGTGACTTCGCCGGAAGCGTTGACGGTCAGGCTGCCGTTTTCGGTCAGGTAGCGGTAGGCCCGCAGGCCGGTGTCCAGACAGTGGACGGCCTGGACCATCGGCATGTTCGTTTCGCTGGCGATGGTGAAGAGACAGGCACAGAGGGTGTAACAGGTGTCATCGTCGCTGTTTTTCGGATGGGGCATGAAGACGATCCTGGCGTCCGGGTCCGATGTCAGCGCCGAAGAGGGGAGTGTGGCGTGGTGCAGCGAGCCGAACTCCATGATGGTCAGTCCGAAATTGTCCGTCGGCAGGTGGTAATCGTACGGTTCCTGCTGCATCTCAGTCGCCAGGATGGAATCAAGAACGGAAAATTCCGTGAAAATAGTTTCGACGGTGATATGCTGCTGTTCGCACTAGGTGGTCAGATTGGTGTCCGTCTTCCATTCGACGGGGCAGGTAAAGGCAGTCACGACCATGATGGCAAAGAACATAGCGGTAGCCTCCTAAAAATGTTTGGTATCCAGTGTAATTCACATACTATAGAGTATTCGCTAAAGTTCGTCAAAGCTGTGGCGGGCAGTTGACGTCTAGGCGTCGGTGCTCTATGATGCTGAATTGAACTCGTTAATGATCAGCTCTTTTTATCTAAGGAGGATTTTCATGGGTATATACGTCCAGCCCCAGGAAGTGATCCTGCGCCGGCTGTGCGGCGCGGTGAGGCGGGCTTGCCGCCGTCGGGACATCGGGTACGATACCATTTTTGCAGACCTGGAACTCGGTGCGATTGACCCTACCAGCATCTGTTTGAACGTATCGGAAGACCTGAATTTGCCCGAGTTTCCGCCAGAAATTGTAAACTCCATACCGACAATCGACGATTGTCAGGGTATCCTGCCTCCAATGGCTTCGGGCACGCGCCGATGGAACATGACTTTGCGCCAGCTCAGCGTCACCATGACCGTATGGCTTTCCACAAAGCATCCGCCCGTAATTCAAGCATTAGCCAAGACCTCATAAAGAGGTCTTTTTTAATCATTTTATCTAAGATTAGCCATTTATACCAATAATAAAAATCAAGGGCCTTGATTAATGCGCTACAATGGCGTAGAATGGAGCCGCATTGTGGATATTTTGAGAAAGTATTGATATCGAAGCCAAGGGGTAAAATGGTCGTTTTTTAACGAAAACGAGCCACCAACAACCGGCCGATCTGCTGAGGTAAGCGGGTTCGTACGTTGCTTGGACCCTGGGGGCTCGACTCTCCCGGAACATTTTTATCGTAGAGAAAATACTATGGCTGACAAGCCCGTACAAGCCTGGTGGCAACCGGCTGTGACCGTTTTTTCTGAGGTCACCGGCTGGATCGTAGCGCCGATTGTCGCCTCGCTGTTCATCGGCCGGGCGCTGGACAGGAAATTCGGCACTGACCCATGGTGGTTCCTCGGATTAACCGCGGCCGCATTCGTCATTACTACTATCGGTATTGTGAGGGTGGCCAGCCGCTATCTGCATCAGATCGAGCAGGAGAGCAAGAAAAAACGCGAGTCAAAAATTACGCATGAGCGAAACAATAAATACTACTAATTCAACGACAACTGAAGCCGCACCGCAGAATGCCAGCCATGAGGTGACGCTGTTTGCCGAGCCGGTTTTTTCATTTGGAAAATTTACCATTACGAATTCATTGCTTAATTCCTGGGCTGTTGTGCTGATTATTGTCATCGCCGCATTGGCTATCAGGAAAAAAATAACCAAGATACCGCGCGGCATCCAGAACGCGTTTGAAATCATCGTTGATGGGGCCATGCAAATGGCCGATTCGGTGACGGGTGACCGGCGCAAAACTGAAAAGATATTTCCGTTCGCTTTTACCATATTTCTGTTTATCCTCCTGAATAATTGGCTCGGGCTCCTGCCGGGCATCGGTTCGATCGGCTGGCTGGAAGACGGTACGACATTTGTACCCTGGTTCCGCGGGGGTACGGCTGACCTGAACACGACATTGGCACTGGCGCTGTTCGCGGTTATCGGCTCAAACCTTTTTGGTGTGGTGACGGTCGGTATCTGGCGCCACGTGAATAAGTTTTTCAATGTTAAAGCCCTGGCAGAGATTCCCGGGAAGATCAGGAAAGAGCCGACTATTATTTTCGTAAACCCCATTAAGTTTTTTGTCGGCATTATCGAAATTATCGGCGAGGTCGCCAAAGTCGCCTCACTGTCATTCCGGTTGTTCGGGAATATTTTTGCCGGTGAAGTGTTGCTGACGTCTCTGGCTGTCATTTTCGCTTTTATTTTGCCCGTCCCGTTTATTTTTCTCGAAGTGATTGTCGGGATTATTCAGGCGCTGATCTTTGCCATGCTCCTGCTGGTGTATTTTTCTATTGCCTCGACTGTCGAGGAACATTAGGTAGTGGTTAGCGCCTGGCACATGCACGCCATGTGTCGAGCTGTAATCATTAATGCGGCAAGCCGCGTAAGCGACGACGTTAAACACCTCAGCCACGTCGTTCGAACCAGACGGTGAGCCGTGAAAGGTCGAAAGTATGGATCTCACATCTCTCGCAAAAGCCCTGGCTATCGGCATCGGCAGTATCGGTCCCGCCCTGGCCATCGGTAAGATCGGCGGCAAGGCCATGGAATCTATCGGGCGCAACCCCGAATCAGCCGGCAAGATTCTCGTCCCAATGCTGCTCGCTGCCGCATTTGCCGAAGCTATCGCAATTTACGCGCTCGTCATTGCATTTGGAATTAAGTAGCCTTTTTACAGGCAGGGTTGCCCTCCCCCCTTGCGTTCCCCCTCCCGATTTCGGGAGGGGGACAGGGGGTGGGGGAATCCTGAAGCAAGAAGATTACTATTAGCCTTTATTTTATGGACGAACTCGTCAAAACATTTCATATCGACGTGAAGCTCCTGATCGCCCAGCTGATCAATTTCGGGATCGTGCTCGGCGTCTTGTGGTATTTCGCCCTGCGGCCGCTCATGAGGATGATGCATCAGAGGACCCACGAAATCGACAAGAGCCTGAAGGACGCCAAGCAAATCGAGCAAAAGCTCCGTGAGGCCGAACACAGCAAGGAGTCGATCATTACCGAGGCTAAGAAAGAGTCGGCTGTGATTGTCGAACAGGCATTCGGCGAGGCGGAAAAAGTGCGTGAACAGAAACTCCACGAAACACGGGAAGAGATGGAGCGCTTGTCTGCCAAAGCCAAGGCTGATCTAGCCCAGGAAAAGGACAAGATGGTCGCATCGGCCAAGCAGGAAGTCGCGGAACTGGTCATTGCGGCAACCGGGAAAATATTAGAAAAGAATATTGACCCCCAGATAAACCGGCATTTGATTGAAGAAACTATTCATCACGCCAAGAAATAAGGTATGCAGAAAATAAGCCACAAAAAATACGCTGTCATACTGCACCGACTATTGTCGGACGTGCCGGATCATGACGTACCGGCAGCGCTTAAAGCGTTCGTATCCCTGGTTGCTCGGCATAAGGCTCTGTCCAAATTTGACCGGATCGTCCGCGCCTACCAGCATTATGCTGATCAACAAGCCGGTATTACTGAAGTCACGGTCACATCCGCCTCGGCACTCGACCATAAAGACACGAGGGTGATTGCAGATGATTTAAAAAAAGAATTTGGCGAACAGGTCCGGATCAAGCACGAAACTGACCCGACGATGATCGGCGGCATCAAACTGTCCTATGGGGATACTATTGTTGACGGCAGCGTCCGGCAGCGGTTGCAGGAATTAGCGTACATATTATCTAAATAATTATTTTTTCATATCCATTTATGCCAACTACAGATTATATTGTCGGAGAGCTAAAAAAACAGATTGCGGACTACAAGTCGTCCATGACCCATGCCACCGTTGGCATTGTCGAAGAAATTGGTGACGGTATCGCCCGCTTGTCCGGGCTGTCAAATGCCATGTCCTCGGAAATGTTGGAGTTTTCCGAAGGTTTGTACGGCGTCGCCCTGAACCTGGATGAAGATTCCGTGGGGGCCATCATCCTCGGGGATTATACGAGCATTAAGGAAGGCGACCAGGTAAAAAGTACCGGTAAGGTGCTGCAGGTGCCAGTCGGCAAGAACCTAGTCGGCCGTGTCGTCAATTCACTCGGCCAGCCACTGGATGGGAAGGGGGACATCAAAGCCGAAGCCTTTTATCCGGTGGAAAAGATCGCCCCACGTGTCATCACCCGTGAGTCGGTGAAAACCCCTTTGCAGACCGGCATCAAAGCGATTGACTCCATGATTCCGATCGGCCGGGGCCAGCGTGAACTAATCATCGGCGACCGTCAGACCGGTAAGACCGCTTTAACGCTTGATACTATCGTCAATCAAAAAGGGAAAGGCGTGACGTGTATTTACGTAGCCATTGGCCAGAAAGAATCGAAAGTCGCAAAGATTGTTACTGAATTCGAGAAGTATGGCGCCATGGAGCATACGATCGTCGTAGTTGCCGGGGCCTCTGATCCGGCCTCTATGTTGTATATAGCTCCTTTCGCCGGCTGTGCCATGGGTGAATATTTTATGGACAAAGGCGAGGATGTCCTGATTATTTACGACGATCTGTCGAAGCATGCCTGGTCGTACCGGGAAATATCATTGCTGCTGCGGCGTCCGCCGGGCCGTGAGGCATATCCGGGTGACGTATTTTACCTGCATTCACGTTTGCTGGAGCGGGCCGCGAAACTGAACAAGAATTACGGCGGCGGGTCTATGACTGCGCTGCCGATCATCGAAACGCAGGCGGGCGACATTTCGGCGTACATACCGACCAATGTCATTTCCATCACTGACGGCCAGATATATTTGGAATCGGATCTTTTTTACCAGGGCATCCGTCCAGCGCTCAATGTGGGTTTGTCGGTTTCGCGCGTCGGTTCTTCCGCCCAGACGAAAGCCATGAAAAAAGTGGCCGGTAAGCTGCGCCTGGATCTGGCCCAGTACCGTGAGCTGGCGGCATTTGCCCAGTTCGGTTCTGACCTGGACGAGTCAACCCGCAAGCAGCTGGAACGTGGACGGCGTCTGACGGAAATACTCAAGCAGGTACAATTCCAGCCCATGCCGGTAGCTAACCAGATTGTCATCCTGTATGCCGCGGTCAACGGTTATCTTGACGATGTTGATGCCGGCCGGGTCAAGGAGTTTGAGGTGGCTTTCCAGAAGTTTCTCAATGCCGGCCATACGGAATTGATGGAAAAAATAGTGTCTGTCGGAGACCTGACCGCTGAACTTGAAGGAGCCCTAAAACAGACAATTGTTGATTTTAAGAAGACGACTGATTTTATCGTTCAAGAAGCTGATAAGAAAGAGTAATCACGACGATCCATGCCAATTGCAACCAGAGAAATAAAGCGACGCATCCGTTCCGTCACCAATACCCGGAAGATCACCAAGGCGATGGAGTTGGTAGCGGCAGCAAAAATGCGGCGGGCCGTCAAAGCGGTGCTGGCCACCCGGGCTTATAGCCATGCCGCCTGGCAGATCGTCAAAGAGCTGGCCAGTTTTACGGATCCGGCACTCCATCCATTGCTGCAAAAACGGAACACGATCAAGAAAGTCGGCCTGGTTATGATCACTTCGAACC
>Ga0265297_10005715_pt1 | contig 18678 bp, 17 predicted proteins | sample Munlanlwell13791_FD_192502 | JGI IMG/M metagenome (GOLD analysis project Ga0265297, IMG submission 192502) | Leachate microbial communities from a municipal landfill in Southern Ontario, Canada - Leachate well 137-91 | ecosystem: Engineered > Solid waste > Landfill > Unclassified | place...
CCGGTGTTGATGATGCCGAACCGTTCAAGAACGTACATCGGTGTCAGGCAGGCGAGCACCTCGATGTCGCAGCCATTGCAGCTCGATGCGTCGTAGTGGATGATCCACGGGGACTTTGCCAGGTATGTCATGATACGCCTCCCGAGAGGAGGTAGAGGGCGGCAAGGTTGACCACACTTACTACAGCGGCAACCAGCCACGAGCTCTTAAGAGCAAGCTGCCACTTCACGCGGGCGTTCGTGTTGTCGACCAGGATCTCGAGGAGATAGACGACGATGACCGCGATTATCCCGAGAAGCGGGTTGAACGCAAAGAAGAGGTACACGAACCCCAGGAGGAAGACCGTCTCGTACCAGTGGGAGATCTCGATCCAGGCCAGCGACGGCCCCGAGAATTCCGTGGTCACACCCTTGACGATCTCCTGGTGGGCATGGTGCGAGGTGGAGATGTCGAACGGGGACTTGCGGAGCTTGATGGTCAGCACGTAGAGGAACCCGAGGAAAAGACCCGGGATGAGGATGATGACGGGTACGGTTGTCGCCGCCATGTCGCTCACCGCGAAACTCCCGGTTGCCACGTACAGGCCGACCGCCGCCAAAATCACCATAGGTTCGTAAGCCATGATCTGGAGGAGCTCGCGTTCGGCCCCGACATAACTATAGGGGGAGTTTGCGGCATAGGCGCCCAGAACAAGGAAGATGCCGGCAAGTGTCAGGGAAAAGATGACCAGCAGCAGGTTGGCACCCGCAAAGAAGAGCGCTCCCGTGAAGGCCATGAAGATGACATAGCAGATCGCGTAGAATACTTGAGTCTCGTTCACGACCGCGTTCTCTTTCTCGAAGAGCTTGCCCACGTCCCAGAACGGCTGGAGGATGGACGGGCCTACCCGGCCCTGCATGTGCGCCGTGATCTTCCGGTCAATGCCGGCGACGAGCCCGCCGATGAGGGGCGCGACGAGGACAAAGACGACTGCCCAGAGGATATTGATCATAAGATCACCCCTTTAAGGGCCGCAGCAAGGAGCATGACAACGATCAGTGCCGAACAGAGCCAGATCCCGGCCGGCTTCAGTTTTGCCTCGCTGAAGTACGGTTGGAGGTAGTAATTGGAGAGGACCGTTTTTTTCTGGACGCCGAGCGATCCCGAGAACCTCAGGTCCTGCGTGGTCGTCCTCCCGCCCATGTAGGGGGCGAGGTGCCGGTGTTTCCGGTGCGGGAGCAGGATTGAGAGGGGTAAGAGGACGATCATGAACATCATCAGGATCATGATGATGATATTGTCCTGCGTGATCGAGGCAACGACCCCGTAGTTCTGGAAGATGAAGGGTTCGAGGAGTTTTATGGAGACCAGCGGGAAGACCAGCGTGGTGATGAGCGAGAGCCCGGCAAGCGAGAGGATGGCTGCCCACTCGCTTTTGTCCACTTCGCCTTCGATCCGCTGGCTGTCCGTGGTGACCGTAAGGATCTTCCCCATCCATTTCGCCCAGAAGAAGACGGTGATCGCGCTCCCGAAGGCAAGGATGATGACGAACAGGAAGCCGAACGGGGCGTCGATGAATGCCTGGATCGCCGCCCACTTGGAGATCAGCATGCCGAACGGTGCAAGGAACATGCCGGCAATCCCGATCACCATCATGGCCGCAATCTTCGGCATCCGGACAATGAGCCCGTTCATGTCGTCGATCTCGCGGCTCCTGATGCGGTGTTCGACCGTTCCCGTGGCAAGGAAGAGGAGCGACTTGGAGATCGCGTGGAAGACGATCAGGAGGATCGCAGCCCAGATCGCCTCGTACGTCCCGATACCTGCACAGGCTACGACAAGGCCGAGATTTGCTATGGTAGAGTAGGCAAGCACCCGCTTCGCGTTGCTCTGCGAGATGGCAATGCCCGATGCTATCAGGAACGTGAAGATGCCAACAAATGCCAGCAGGTAGCCGACGATGCTCGACTGGTACACGGGCGCAAACCGGACAATGATGTACACCCCGGCCTTCACCATGGTGCTCGAGTGGAGCAGGGCCGAGACGGGCGTGGGGGCGACCATCGCCCCGACAAGCCACGAGGAGAACGGCATCTGTGCTGCTTTCGTGAGGCCGGCAAACCCGATGAGGGCGGCCGGCACGAGGGCAATGGCCTTCCCGTTCGCGAGCAGGTCGGAGAGCCCCATGGTGTCTCCCCCTGCCATGGCCAGCCAGATCAGGGCACCGGTGAAGGCGATACCGCCCAGCAGGTTCATCCACAGGGCGGTGAAGGCATTGTTCGTTGCTTCCTCGGTCCTGGTGTACCCGATCAGGAGGAACGAACAGAGCGTGGTAATCTCCCAGAAGAAGTACACCCAGAGCAGGTTGTTGGAGAAGACCAGGCCGAACATGGCCGAGATGAAGAGGAAGAGGATGGCAAAGAACCAGGGCCTCCGATCGGGCATCTCCTTGTGGTGCTCGTGGAAGAACTTCATGTACCCGAGCGAGTACACGCAGATGAGGCTCCCGATGATGCCGATGATCAGGGCCATGATCGTGGAAAATTCGTCGATGAACAGGTTCGACGCCACGTGTACACCATGGGCATAAACCAGTTCGAAGTACAGCATCATCGCGGACTGGATCAGGATGAGTGCCACGACAAGCCACTTCTTATGGCGGATGCCTAAGCACAGGATGAACAGGGCGACGAGCATCTCGATGATGAACATGCCAAGGCCGACCTGGTCGGCGGGGATCGCTGAGACCAGCATGGTCCCCTTGTCATAGGTCGAGATGAGCAGGAATATGCTGACTGCACCGATCGCCACTGCGGAGATCTTCACGATCCAGTCGCGATCCATGTCCTTTTTTGCGATCAGTAGGAAGAACGCCGCAATGAGCGGAAACAGGATGAGAAACAGTAAGAGCTGAGCGATTTGCACCAGATACCCTCCCTTCTCTGGATATGGTAATTTTTCATTATTAATCATATTGAATTGCGCACGGATTTTCCGGACCTGCCGGATCCCGGGTTTTACAATATAAAATTTAAAAAATGCAGAAATTACCCGCAGGATCCATTCCGAATTGGGGGAAAGCCGATAAATCAGCAGAAAATGGAGCGGACACCCGTTGGCAGGGGAAATTTATAGTGGTGCAGAGGGCGCATATTTCATAAAAGTTTAATGTTTCAAGGATGCACTAATGATCTCTTAGGACGGATTGCATACGTGCAGGGGGCAATCCCCGGAAGCATGGGTGCCCTCCTATGGGTCATTTGAGCAGGTCTCTGCTGATGCCAATAATCGTACCTGATGTGTCCGGGTATCCGGGCTGGTCCCGAAATGGATCCACGTGACACAGCAGGGAGGTCATGGAATGATCGACTTTGCATTATTAATCGTAATTGCGATATGTGTCATCGCACTGGGCCTTGCCGCAGTCCTGACGCGTAACCTCCTTTCCCAGGACCAGGGTACGCCCAAGATGCGCGAGGTCGCTGACGCGATCCGGGTGGGTGCGGAAGCATTCATCAAACGCCAGTACTCGACTATCGCCATGCTTGCCATCGTGTTTGCCGTGGTGATCTTTGCTGTGTATTACCTCACCAACCAGCAGCCGCTTGCCCTTGCAACGGCACTTTCCTTCATCGTTGGTGCAGCCTGCAGTGCAGTAGCCGGTGTCGTTGCCATGTGGATTGCCGTAAGGACGAACATCCGTACGGCCGCAGCAGCGCAGACCAGCGACGGGAAGGCACTCGACTTCTCGTTCCGCGGCGGAGCAATCTCCGGCCTGATCATCACCTCGATGTCGCTCCTTGGTGTCTCGCTCACTTACATTGCACTCGGTGCAGACCCAACCCACACGCCTTTCGTCATCATCGGGTTCGGGTTCGGTGCCTCGTTTGTGGCGCTCTTTGCCCAGCTCGGCGGGGGTATCTACACCAAAGCCGCCGACGTCGGTGCAGACCTTGTAGGTAAGGTCGAGGCAGGAATCCCCGAGGACGATGTCCGGAACCCGGCCACCATCGCTGACCTTGTCGGCGACAACGTGGGCGACTGTGCCGGCCGTGGCGCCGACCTCTTCGAGTCAACCGCTGCCGAGAACATCGGTGCAATGATCCTCGGTGTCGCGCTCTTCCCGATCTTCGGGGTCAACGGCATCCTCTTCCCGATCGCCATGTGTGCGCTGGGTCTCCTCGCAAGCATGATCGGTATCCTCTCGGTCAGGGGCAAAGACGGTGCCGACCCCATGGACGCCATGAACAGGGGTTACTACATCACGGCAATCATCTCCGCGATCTTCCTCTACTTCGGCGTCCAGTGGCTCCTCGGCTCAATCCCCAACTGGATCTACTTCTTCCTTGCAGGTCTCGTAGGCATTGCCCTTTCCGTGGCATTCCTCCGGGTCACCCTGTTCTACACCGACCACAACTACCGGCCAGTCAAGGAGATCGCTGACGCATCGGAGACCGGTGCAGCGACCAACATCATCACCGGGTTCTCGGTCGGTCTCGAGACCACCGCGGTCCCGGCAATCCTCATCGGTATCTCCCTGCTCCTTTCCTACTGGTTCGGGACGATGACCGGTATCACGAACGGCGGTCTCTACGGCACTGCCGTTGCAACCATCGGTATGCTGATGGTCTGTGCCTATGTCCTGACTATGGACACCTTCGGCCCGATCGCCGACAATGCCGGCGGCATCGTCGAGATGAGCCAGGCACCTGACGAAGTCAGGAACCGCATGGACAAGCTCGATGCAGCCGGCAACACCACCAAGGCGCTCACCAAGGGATATGCCATCGGCAGCGCATCCCTCGCCGTGTTCCTGCTCTTCAATGCCTATATGGCCGACATCGCGAAGCTCACCGGCAAGGCATTTGAGGTCGTCAACCTGGCAAGCGTCCCGGTCTTTGTCGGGGCACTCCTCGGCGCCATGCTCGTCTTCCTCTTTGCGAGCCTCGCTATCCGTGCAGTCTCCAAGACCGCACAGTCCGTGATCGGTGCAGTCCGCACCCAGTTCAAGGACCCCGCCATCATGGAAGGCAGCAAGAAGCCTGACTATGCAGCGGTCATCGACATCACGACTCAGGGTGCCTTAAAGAACATGGTCCTCCCGGGCATCCTCGTGATCGGGTTCCCGATCATCATCGGTATCACCATGAAGTACGAAGCCCTTGCCGGCTTCCTCATGGTCGCAACCATCACCGGTATTCTCCTTGCGCTCATCCTCAACAACAGCGGTGGTGCATGGGACAATGCCAAGAAATTCATCGAGACCGGTGCACATGGAGGCAAGAAGAGCGAGGCCCACAAGGCAGCCGTTGTCGGCGACACGCTCGGCGACCCCTTCAAGGATACGGCCGGCCCGTCGCTCCACGTGCTCATCAAGCTCCTTGCAACGCTGACGCTCGTGCTTGCACCGCTCTTCATCTAACCATACTTTTTTCTCTTGCCCTTCCCGTTGCCAGCCGGGAATTGTTGTAAAAAAGAATTATGTGCACGCGTTCAGGTCAACGCTGACATCATTGGCAATCCGGGTATACCGTTTCGGGTTCTCCTCGAACTCCTTTTTACAGTAATTGCAGCAGAAATAGTACTTCTGGTCTTTGTGTACAACCGTGAATTTCGCTCCTTCTTCATCTACGATTGCAAGACAGACAGGATCGGTAGCCATGGAAAATCTCCCTAATACCATATCCGGTGCTGGTTTCAGATATTCCCTTGCACTCAACCCCCGGGTTTCCTTATTGCCGGAACCCTGCCCCTGCCCAATTTTTCTCTGCTCTTATGCCCCAACCATTAAACCGTCAGGTAACGCAGGGATGACTACCGATGTCTCCGGTGATCCGCAAAGACTGCCCCTGCCCGAAGGTGACGTGCCCCCGCCATACGCTCTGCGATGAGTGCGAGGCCGCCCAAGTCCTGAAAGCAGAACTGCCATTCTGCCGGAGGAAGCCGGAACGATCGTTCTGGCAAAACCTCCGAAAACTGCTCGGGGTCGGAGCGGGCAGGCAGAGATGACCTCAAATCCCGGAGGTAGGGTTAGTTCGGATTCGCGCCGTTCGTGATCCTGAATATCCCTTTGGGGACGTGGATCTCGAACCGGGCGCCGGAACCGGATTCTCCGGTCTCGCGGATGGAAAGACCGGTGATGCCGAGGACCTCCTGGACGAGGAAGAGACCGAGACCGGTATGTTTTCCCACACCTTTCTGGAAGATCCGCTGCTTATCCCCGGGCGGAATGCCATCGCCATCATCTTCAATAATGAGGGTATACCCATCCCTGGTCTCCTGACCCAGAACACGGATCCTCGTCATTTTCCCTCCGTGCATCTCGGCATTCTCGAAAAGGTTGGAGAAAACCGTCCGTAACAGGGGATCGGCGTATACCTCGAAGGCATTCAGGGAGTCATCGATCTCAACGATACAATACCCGTCATCCATACAGACCGTCGTGACAGCGGCATGGAGGTTCTGCCACCGGGGTTTGTGAACCCCGATGTCCTGGTACTGCTGGGTAAAGGAGATCTGGCCCCTGATGATCTCGCTGGACTGGATCGCCCGGGAGAGGAGCCTGCGATGGTCGGGGTTTGCGATCTCCAGTTCAAGGAGACCGAGCGACCCCTGGAGCACGGTCAGCTGGTTCAGGATGTCGTGGCGCGTGATGCTCGAGAGCAGGTTCAGTTTCCGGTTCGATTCATAGAGCGCCTGTTTGACCCGTTTGCTCTCCGTGATATCCCTGCCCACTGACTGGAACTCGGTGATCCTCCCGGTGCTGTCGAAGATTGCCCGGTCGCTCCACCGCTGCCACCGCACCTCACCGGAGGACATGACGATCCGGTTGTCGATCACCACGACCGGGTTCTCCCTTGTGACTGTGCTGAGCTGCTCCTTCATGGAGAGCGCGTCCTCAGGGGGAACGACCACGGTATGGTGCTGCCCGATGCATGTCTGCCGGTCAAGGCCGAAGTACCGGCAGTAGGCATCGTTCACGAACGTCAGTTTCCCGTCAGGGGTAAACCGGCAGATGAACTCGGTCTGATCTTCTACAACGTTCCGGTACCGTTCCTCGCTCCGGACAAGGTCTTCCTGGCTCTTTGCAAGCTCCTCGTAGTTCTGCCGAAGCTCCTCTTCTGTCTGGGCAAGCTGCTCGTACGCTGAGTGCAGCTCTGCCTGGCTCTTTGCAAGCTCCTCGTAGTTCTGCCGAAGCTCTTCCTCGGTAGCGGTAAGCTGCTCATACGTTGCATTCAGCTCGTCATGGGCACGTTTCAGCCGTTTCTCGGTTTCCTTTCTCCTGGTGATGTCCCGGACGGACTCGATCGCCCCGACAACCTTTCCTGCAGAATCATAGAGCGGGGAGGCCGTGAGCCAGAAATAGCCGCCTTTCTCATCGGTCCGGGCCGGGGAAAACGTCTCAGCGGTGAGCCGGTCCCCGCTGCGCTGCAGGTTGGGATAGGTTTTCTCCGGCTCTTCCTCAGCACGGACAATGCAGTCTGCCAGGGCATGCCCGCTCTTCTGGTACAGCGGGAGGGTTGAGGGAACATTCTCCTTACCGATGACCGAGGCAGGTGGGATGCCGGTCAGCTCTTCCATCATCCGGTTCCAGACAATGACGTGGCCCTTCAGATCGATGGCATAGGTTGCATCCGGGAGAAAATTGATCAGGTCTGAGAGCTGCTTCCTTGAGTCCTTCAGTTCGTTCTGGACGCGCCTGCGGTCGATGGCGGTCCGGATCTTATAGTCCAGTTCCGCAAACTGGGATTTTGGCTCCCCACCCTTCTGGAGGTAGAAATCGGCACCGCTGTTGAGGGCTTCGATGACGACCTCTTCCCGGCCCCGCCCGGTGAAGAGAATGAACGGGATATCGCGATAGTTCTCACGGATGTAACGGAGGAACTGGATGCCATCGATCTCGGTCATCTGGTAATCGGAGACGATAGCATCGTACGACCGGGCTTTCAGTTTCTCCAGCGCCTCGCTGACCGATGATGCTGTATCAACGCAAAAGTGACCGGACTTATCCAGATAGATCTTGCCAATATCGAGAAGAGCGGGCTCGTCATCGACGTACAATACCGAGTACATTGTAGGTTGAGGGTCCATCATAACGGTTGGCTGTTGAAAAATAAATGTCCACTGGTCCCCCTCCTGTATGTACGGCGATAAATATTCATATTATAATAAGAAAAATTACCCTCCGGAACAATTATGCTGATGCCTGGCAGAAGGATTCCAGGTCGGAGGATATGAATGTGGGCACCGGATATCAGGACGCTGTTTTTACTGATTTGCCTGATCAACGCGTTCCTCACCCTCATGATCCTTGCGTACTGGAGGACCCAGAAAACCTATGAGGGTTTTTTTCTCTGGGCCCTTGGTCTGCTCTTCCAGTCCGTCGCATATCTCCTCTTCATGCTGCAGGGCGCAGTTCCGGCGCTCTTTACCATCCTTCTTGCCAACGCGCTCAGTATGCTTGCCGTCCTCCTGCGTATCGATGCCATCCGGAGGTTCTTTTCATCCCGGCCCATGCCTGGTGCGATCTATCTGTTGATCTTCCCCATCTTCCTTACGTTCGCGTACTTCACCTATGTCGTGGATTTAACGGGAGGGGGGGTATTCATCTCTGCCCTGTTCATCACCCCCTCCCTGATCATTGCCGGGACACTTGCCATCCGGTCCCGCCAGAAGGAAAATTACATAATCCGATACCTCTTTGCCGCATCCCTCGTGATACCTGCCTTCATCCTGGCAGTACGTTCGGCCGCATGGCTCCTTTCTCCCGGCACGTACACCATCTTCAGCACGGATGCATTCAACATCGGATTCTTCACCGTTGCAATCATCGCCGATATTCTGGCAACCGGGTTCTTCCTGATGCTGAACATGATCCGCTCCCGGACCGAACTCGGCGAGAGCGAGGTGAAGTACCGTTCACTCTTCGAGAATATGCTGGAAGGAGCGGCATACTGCAGGATGATCCGTGATGACAATGACAGGGCGGCAGACTGGGTCTACCTTGATGTCAATCCGGCGTTTCAGAAAATTTTCGGGATGGATGATATTATCGGTAAACGGGTCAGCGAAGTCTTCCCTGCAGTAACTGCCGACAACCCGGAAGTGATCGGAATCTTTGACAGGGTCTTGTCCACGGGTGAGCCGGAACGTTTCGAGATCCACGTCAACCTGCTGGCCAAGTGGTTCAGCTGTTCGGTATTCAGCCCGAAAAAAGATCATTTCATCACCATCTACGAGGATGTTACGCAGCGAAAGCAGACGGAGCTTGCACTCCTTCGTACGAACGAAAAACTGAACCTGCTCTCCAGCATCACCCGCCATGATATCCGGAACCAGCTCCATGCTCTCTCGGGGTATCTTGAATTGTCCCGGCTGCAGAGCAACAATCCGCCAGGTCTTCTGGAGGCCATCGGAAAGGCCGACAGGGTTACCGAGACAATCGGCCGTCAGCTTGAATTCACGAAGGATTATGAGGAGATGGGGGTGAATGCCCCGACATGGCAGAACGTTGATGCCATTGTCTCCCATGCCGTACTATCCCTTCCCAGCAGGGCTATCCTGATCGAGACAGAACAACCGGATCTCGAGGTTTTCGCCGACCCGTTGCTCGGTAAGGTCTTCTACAATCTTATCGACAATGCCCTGCGGTATGGGGGAGGGAGCCTGACCAGTATCCGGATCACTTCGCGCGACTCCGATGCCGGGCTCGTGATCACCTGCGAGGATGACGGGGTCGGTATTCCCTGTGAAGAGAAGAATCGCTTATTCGAGAGGGGGTACGGGAAACACACGGGTCTTGGCCTCTTCCTCTCACGGGAAATTTTATCCATTACCGGCATCACCATTACCGAGAACGGTGAGCCCGGGAACGGTGCGAGGTTCGTGATGGTTGTCCCGAGGGGCGAATACCGGTTCGGGTAGTCCGTTCCCTGCCGACACAACGAGCACCGGGATGTTATAGCTGCCTTCCGGGATTATCTCTCCTTATTCCACCTTTCCACACCTCAGAAAATATTATCATCTCAAGAAATTATCAAAAATATAAAAATATTATTCTGAGGGTGCGCCTATGACTGAAAACACAGCAGGAAAAATATATGTCAACTCGGTCCCGAGCGGGGCTGTTGTTCAGCTTGACGGGATAGATACCGGAAAGACCACGCCGATTGTTCTCGATGATATTGCACCGGGGAAGCACAGGGTTGGGATTTCGCTGCCAGACGACTGCCCGATTACCCGAGAAGTGAACATCACCGCAGGGTCGTCCGTGTCTGTCTGCCTGAAAAAGATGACCGATGAGGAGACTTCCCGCATCCATTACATCGGGTATTACACCGTAATCTGTGCCGTTATCCTTGTAGTACTGGCAATGGTCAACCGCCTGTATCTCTCGCCGCTTGACGACCTGACACAATTGGCTATATACATTGCCTGTTCCGGGGGTCTGGGCAGTCTCGCTTTCAGTATGTTCGGATACATCGAACACTGCGGGAAAGGAGACTTTGATCTTGCATTTGCATCGTGGTACTATGTCCGACCGTTCATCGGGATCATCTACGGTACTTTCGCTTTCCTCTTTGTCGCCGGGGGTCTCATGACCTTGTCCGGTGTGAGCACCGATGCAAGCCTCTTCCTGACGAAGACCGTGATGTTTTATTGCGCCCTAGCATTCCTTGCCGGGTATGCCGAACATGCATTCTCGCTGCAGCTGAAGGAGCTTGCCGAGGCAGTCTTTAAAAAAGAGACGACAACCCAAGACACTTCCGGTAAATCGTGAGAAACCAACCGGCTGAAGGATGTCATTCTGCCCATCGCACCTTTTTTTCCAGCATGGGGTCGAGCCGGGGCGGCGTATCCGGCACATCCACGGGATAACCCAGTGGCGTGACGGCGACGATCTCCTTGTCTTCCGGGATTGCAAGGATCCGGCGCAGGGCTTTCTCATCGTTTAAGGGGCCGGTCATCCAGCAGGTGCCAAGCCCGAGGGCGGTTACCGCAAGCAGGAGGTTCTCCATGGCAGCGCTTGCACTCTCGAAGTTTGCCCGCCGGAAATCCGCGGTCTGTGCCGTATCGGTCAGGACCACGATCACCACCGGTGCCCCCCCATAGGTCGCGGCAAACCGGATAAATTCCTCTCGGGAGTGGGAGCCACGCAGCGGAGAGGGATCCCAGTTTCGCGTGTACGCTTCTACAATTGTCCGGTAATTCTCTCCCATCTCACCGATCTTCATTCCGGTCACGACAATGAACTCCCACTGCTGGCGGTTCATAGCCGAGGGGGCCTGGTTGGCTGCAACGAGGAGTTTGTGGATATCCTCCCGCCTGACCGGATCGGGCCGGAAATGCCGGATCGACCGTCGACGATGGATTGCCTCAAAGACGTCCATCAGCTCACCGGTTTTGAGGTGGTGCAGCAGCCCCACCGTCAGTTTCAGGCAGGTTTTTTCTTCCGATCACTGCATAATCAGTCATGGATTCTCCGTAAAGATGTCCCGTTTATTCCGGATATCCCGCCTACTTCCATGTCACCTGCAGAGGTTTCCTTTGGGGGATGCCATATACCTTGTACTGGGGGTGACCGAACATCATTGCATAGGCACTCTTACGATCTGAGGGAATTCCCAGTTCCTTCCGGAGTGGCTCGTACGACCATGCAGCCATGGCAACAAAACCCGCCCAGCAGGTGCCGATCCCGTAGGCCGGGGCGGCAACATCGAAATGCGTAAGGGCGATGATCCCATCAGTCACGGCAACCGGGTTGCCCTCGGGGATGGTGGCGACCAGGAGGTGGGGGGCTCCCCGGCAGATGACATCCCTTCCGCTCTCCCATGCCCCGAGCAGTACCGGAATATAACCGCTCATCGGGTGGTCGGTATTTACAAGCGTCTTCATCCACCCGATGGTCAGCCCGGCGATCTTCTTCACCTTTTCCGGGTCATGGACAACGATCCATTCTACCGGCTGGCCGTTGCCTCCCGATGCAGCATACCGGGAGATATCGAGAAGTTTGAGGATCTTTTCCCGTGGTACGGGATCTTTCGTGAAATGCCGTACTGACCGGCGTTTCTTCAGGTACATCTCCATATCATCGGCCGGAATATTCCCTGTACCGGCTGGCAGGCGGATCTTCTCATCGGGCAGGTCGCTCTGGATCAGTGCCTGCGACGGGCAGTAGGCCTCGCAATGGCCGCAGCCGATACAATATCCGGCCATTGCCTCACGCACCTTCGGCAACGTGTTCTCATTGGCGGGTTCGATGACCCCCATCGCACAGACATTCGAGCAGATCCCGCACCGGGTGCAGAGGTCCTGGTCAACAAGTATCGTGGTCATGGTATCACTGCTTTTTGAGCTTCTTTCCGGCGCTCCATGCATCGCCGGCATGTTTCCCGAGCGTCCAGTAACGGTTGTCGGGCATGGTAAGGAAGAGCGGGTCAATTTCAGGGAAATCGGGTTTCCCGTCACGGATTACTCTTTCGTCAGCATATGCCCCTACAATTTCGCCGATGAAGAGGTGGTGGGTCGGAAGAGCGACGTCCTGCACGAGACGGCATTCAAGCGTGACCGGGCACTCCCGGATCATCGGGGCGGTCTTGAGCGACCCGTGAAAGACTGTAAAGACCTTTGACTTGTCCGTGTTCGCTCCCGAGACAATACCACAGTAATCGGTCTTTTCCAGAAGATCAACAGAGGGAATGTTGAGGGAGAAGGTTTTGTTCCCGGTAATTCCCTGCGGAGTATAATGGTTCTTTGCGATCCCGCACGCGATCATGGGCGGGTTGCCGTTAACCCGGGCACACCACCCGACTGCCATAAAATTATCCTTCCCCTTCACCTGAGTCCCCATCAGGACAACCGGCATCGGGATGAAAAAGTTCGTTCCGATCTGTTGTTTTTCCATAATTGCCTCTCACTTCGCTTTCGCGGATTGTCGGGTCAGAAAGCCATATACAGAAGAAACGCATACGATTCTTCTGCAAGGGCAATCTAAACCATTGGTCTAAAATATGCCTTAACTGAATATATATGAAATACAGTTAATTGGGAAACATAGTTTCATTGAGGTAACCACTGTGTACACGAGGAACGGGAAATCCTACCACTGTCCGGTCGAGGCGGCGCTGGACGTGATTGGCGGGAAGTGGAAACCGCTCATTCTCTGGGCGCTGGGCGACAACGTGCTGCGCTTCTCCGAACTGCAGAAAGCGCTCCCGGGCGTAAACACCAAGATGCTCACCAAGCAGCTCCGCGAGCTGGAGGAGGACGGTGTTATTACCCGGACCGTCTTTCCCGAAGTCCCGCCCCGGGTCGAGTACGCTATTACCGATTTTGGCCGGACCCTCATACCCATTCTCCAGGCGCTCTGCAACTGGGGGGCCGAATATCTCGGGATTGAGGAGGCGTCAGCACATCAGTGCCCGACGAAAAAAAGAAAGACGCGATAATCCCGTCCCATGCATCCTGTTGAATATCGTGAGACCGATATCGCTGGAATAGAACTGATCCGGCCGCTCTGGATCCAGCTGAACAGGCACCACCATGCAAATGCCCGTGTCTTCCAGGAGGTCTATGCCCGGTGGACGTTCGATGAGTGTAAAGTGTATTTCGCAACGGTTACAGAGCGGGAGCTCCTCAGGATTGATCTCGGCTATGATCCGGGCAGGGAGCGGTATGCAGGGTATTGTGTCAGCTCGCTCTCGGAAGACCGAGCCGGGGAAAATGAATCGATCTAGTTGACGAGACATACCGGATGCTGGGCATTGGAACAAATCTCCTGACCCGGGCGCTTACATGGCTCAATAATAACGGCTCGGTAAGGAACCGGGTCTCGGTTGCGGACAGTAATAAAGATGCCTTCCGATTTTACCTGAAGGTCGGGTTTTATCCCCGGATGACTATTCTTGAACAGTGGCGGGATTGACCGGGCGGTTCACCTTCACTCCCCGCATATCGCATCCCTTATCCATCATTCCCGCAACACAGTTGTATGGACCCGATCATTTCCCGGATACGGAGGGATCTTGAACGTATCGCCGACCCGGCAATACAGGAGAGTTCCAGGCGATTTTTCAAGGAGGAGATCCGGTGCTATGGCACAAAGACCGCATCGGTCATCGCGCTGGCAAAAAAATACTGGAAAGAGGTAAAAAGCCGGCCGAAACCCGAGATCTTCGCTATGTGCGAGGACCTTTACCGGTCAGGGTACATGGAGGAGTCCTTCATCGTATCCGAATGGGCTCATGCCCTCTCAGGAAAATACGAACCGGACGATCTTGCCGTGTTCCGGAACTGGATCGATACGTACATCACCAACTGGGCGTCCTGTGACGGGTTCTGTAATCATACCCTAGGAGACTTTGTTGAGCAGTACCCGGACACTGTTGCTGAACTGAAACTCTGGACACAATCGGAAAACCGGTGGATGCGCAGGGCCGCGGCGGTTTCCCTCATTATTCCGGCAAAACACGGGAAGTTCCTCAGAGAATCCCTGGAGATCGCCAGCCTGCTGCTGACCGACCAGGATGACATGGTGCAGAAAGGATATGGCTGGCTCCTGAAAGAAGCAAGCCGCAAACATCCGGGTGATGTCTTCGCCTATATTATGAAGAATAAGCGTCAGATGCCCCGGACAGCATTGCGCTATGCGATTGAACTCCTGCCACCGGAGATGAGAACTGAGGCGATGAAAAAAGACTGGAAGAAATAGAGGGGCCCTGAGACTCAGGGAATCTCCAGGGATCGCTGTTGTACCAGGCTGATGAGATCCTCCACGCTACGGCATCGGTTGATCTCTTCGGATGATGCCAGCATCAACAGGTCCTTCCCTGTCTGGACGAGGATGGCCGGGAACGTGATGAGGCCGGCGCCAACCTCTGAGGTAAATTCATTCCGGTTCAGGAACCGGGCCGGTATTCCCAGTTCCCTGACAAACCGCTTCCAGTCCTTTTTCATGCCGATCGGTGTGCTGGTGATGGCCATGAGGTTACAGAAGTCCCGGGCATGCGACGTGCTGGTCTTCGAGGAATACTCCTTCAGCCCTGGCAGTACGCCGCTGTCGGCATTGTAGATGAAAAGGAGGGTCTTCCCACTTGACATGGAGGAGAGAGTGCATCGTTCCTCCATATATTTTGAGAGGATGACCGGGGTTCAGATAATCGTGAGACGCCGTGAAAAAAGAGACCGATCAGCTGCACCCGGTCCAGCCGCAGTGCTTGCAGATTCCCTTGTTGCAGCCTTCGCCAAAGTCGAGCGGCTCCCCGCAGTCGGGGCAGGGGTTCTTCGTCCCCACTTCCCGGATCTCCCAGTCTTTTAAGGTGGTGATACTCTGGTTCTTTGCCGAGAGCTCGATGCAGCGGCCTACGACATCGGCACAGGAATGGCCTTCCGATGAGGGGTTCTTGATGGCCACTACACAATTGACCTTGGCGAACTGTTTGACGAACTTCGTGTACGGGACGCCGTTCTGGAGCCCGGTGCTGATGGCACGGCCAAGGGCGCTGCTGTTGGCCTCGCAGCCCCCGCTCCCGACCGTCCGGATGAAGACCTCCATCGGCTTTTCGTCCAGAAGGTTGACCGTGACATAGAGCCGGCAACACCCCGACTGGCAGAGGTATGTCCGCCCGAGAAGCTCCTTGGGCCGGTCGATCGAGAGCGAGGGGATCTTCTCCGGCACGGTCCGGCCGGCCGCGGGTGCCGGTAATGGTTCCTTCTCCTTTAAGGAGAGGACTACATCCTCGCGGCTGCCGGTCCGGTAGATGGTGATCCCCTTGAGTTTTAAGGACCAGGCCATCAGGAGGGCCTCGGCACAGTCCTCCTTTGTCGCAGACGAGGGCATGTTGATGGTCTTGCTGATGGACGCGTGGACATGCTTCTGGAATGCGGCCTGCATCAGGATATGGTCCCTCCAGCTGATGTCGAGCGCGGTTTTGCAGAGTTTCCTGAACTGCCCGGGGAGCCAGTCCAGGTCCTGAACCGTCCCGGTCTCGTGGACATGGGCGATCACTTCCTCGATCTTCTGCTCGAGCCCGCTGCCCGTGTAACCCATTGTCATAAGGGTGACAGAGAGCCGGTCGCGGAAGACAGGGTTGACGATGACGAACGTCTTTCCCACGGTATTCTTCCGCGTGTAGGCAAACGAGAAGATCGGCTCGATACCGCTCGAGCAGCCGGCAAGAAGGGATATCGTACCGGTGGGGGCGATGGTGGTCATTGCCGCGTTCCGGATCGCGAACTCCGTCCAGATGCTCCCCTCCCATGCCGGGAATGGGCCGAGCTTCTCCGCACGCTGCCGCGACTCGGTTATGGCGACGCGGGTCACCAGCTCCATCGCCCGCTCGCACCAGGCCCGGCCCTCCGGCGAATCGTACGGGAGGCCCGCCATGAGCAGCGCATCATGGACCCCCATGAGCCCCAGCCCGATCTTCCGGGTCCTCTTCGTTGCTTCCCCGATCTGGGGGATCGGGAAGACATTCCGGTCAATGACCAGATCGAGGAACCGTGTTGCCATCTGGGCAGTCTTTTCCAGTTCCTTTTCATCAAGGGTCCCGTTGTGCATGCAGGCCGCGAGGTTGATGCTCCCCAGCACGCAGCTCTCGTAGGGGAAGAGCGGCTGTTCGCCGCAGGGGTTGGTAGTGTCGATCTCTCCCAGGCGGGGTGTCGGGTTTCTCCGGTTTATTTCGTCAAAGAAGAGGATTCCCGGTTCCCCGTTCTTCCAGATGCCCTCGACGATTGCGTTCCATATCCGGCCCACGGTGACCTTGTCCCCGGTATGGGGGTGGGTGAGCCAGACCGTCTCGAACTGTTTCCTCAAGACAAGGTCCATGAACGTGTCGTTGACCATCACCGAGATGTTGAAGTTGGCAAACTCGCCCTCCTTTGCCTTGGCCGTGATGAACGGGATGATGTCGGGATGCCAGACATTGAGGATCCCCATATTCGCCCCGCGCCTGCGCCCACCCTGTTTGATAACCTCGGTTGCCGCATTAAAGACCCGCATGAACGAGACCGGACCGGACGCCACACCTTCGGTCGACTGGACCGGCGAGCCTTCGGGACGGAGATGGGAGAAGTTATAGCCGGTACCCCCACCGGTCTTGTGAATGATCGCTCCCTGCTTCATGGCATCGAAGATACCATCGATCGAATCGGAGACCGGGAGTGTGAAACAGGCCGAGAGCTGGCCGAGTTCGGTGCCGGCATTCATCAGCGTGGGGGAATTGGGGAGGAACCGGAGCGAACGCATGGCTTCGAAGAAAAGGGCTTCATCATCGCGATCTTCAGCAAGGGCTGCTGCCACGCGACGGCAGATGTCATCGAACCCGGATTCCCCCTTCCGGAGGTACCGGGCCGATAGGATGCTGTCAACAACCGGTTGTGAACTCATGGTATTCCCCGACGTATGTTATTCAGTGTTGGGTTTGGTAGATGGATTGCAGGCGGGATGGATGCAGTAAACAGGATATGAAGATTTTTCAGGTATTCTCTTGTGCATAGCACCGCGAAAGTAAAATCACTTTCCCATCAGGCACGTGTACCGCCTGTACGGGGCGGTCTCGCTCATGGGCCTACAACGCCAATCCCGAGCCGGTGCAGGAACCGTTCATGGAGCCGGGTATCGGGGCCAAGTTCGGGATGGAAGGAGAGGGCTATATGCTTTCCCTGTTCAACGGCAACGATTCCCTGCGGTGTACGTGCAAGCACGTGAACGCTGCTTCCGGCTGACGTAACAACAGGTGCCCTGATGAAGATGGCATGGAAGGGCCCGCCATCCAGACCGTCCACGGGAAGATCGGCTTCAAAAGACTCGCGCTGCCGGCCGAACGCATTCCGGTCCACGGTCATCTCGATGAGGCCGAGCGGTCGTATCCGCTGGTCATCGACACGGGAGGCCATCAGTACCATCCCCGCACAGGTTGCGAAGATCCCCCCGGAGAACTGCCTGAGTGGTTCGTACAGCCCGTTCTTTTCGATCAGGCGCGAGATGGTGGTGGACTCACCGCCCGGCAGGGCAAGGGCATTGCACTCTGCAAGTTCGGCAGGACTCCTCACCTCGAAAACTTCGGATGAAGGCCCCTGCCCCATCCGTTCGAGCGCCGATAGGAACGCGTCGATATGCTCGCTCACGTTCCCCTGGAGCGCGAGCACGCCGATCTTAGCGTCCACGGGTCTGCAGCACCTCGTCGTCCGAGAGCTTGTGGACATCGAGGCCCGGCATGGCGTCGCCAAGGCCTTTGCTGACCTTCGCAAGCACTTCCGCATCATCGAAGTGGTTGACCGCCTCGACAATGGCTTTGGCCATCAGTTTCGGGTTCGAGGACTTGAAGATACCGGACCCGACAAAGACACCGTCAGCTCCCAGCTGCATCATGAGCGCAGCATCGGAGGGGGTGGCGATGCCGCCCGCGGAGAAATTCACGACCGGGAGCCTGCCACGCTCGGCACATTCGAAGACCAGTTCCGCGGGAGCTTCGATCTCGCGGGCATAATCGGACATCTCCTGTTTGTCAAGGCCGCGGAGCATCCGGATCTCACCCATAATCGTACGCATGTGGCGGACTGCTTCCACGACATTACCGGTACCGGCCTCGCCCTTGGTCCGGATCATGGCCGCACCCTCGTTGATCCTCCGGAGCGCTTCACCGAGATCGCGGGCTCCGCAGACGAAGGGGACCTTGAACTGCTTTTTATCGATATGGT
>Ga0265297_10005716_pt1 | contig 18677 bp, 25 predicted proteins | sample Munlanlwell13791_FD_192502 | JGI IMG/M metagenome (GOLD analysis project Ga0265297, IMG submission 192502) | Leachate microbial communities from a municipal landfill in Southern Ontario, Canada - Leachate well 137-91 | ecosystem: Engineered > Solid waste > Landfill > Unclassified | place...
CTTAGCTGTTTATAGTTTCTCATGCCCTTTCTCGTCTTTGGTCGGATTGAAAAAAGCGTGAAACTATATCAGCTAACCTTTTTCTTTTCCGATTAGTGCCGATTGCACTTATGAGTTGAATCTAAGCTTTTAAATCAAACTCAGGTCAGCAATGAAATTCACATGGGATGAAAACAAAAACCAGCTGAATATTCGTAAGCACGGCATTGATTTTGCCGATGCCGCTTATGTGTTTGCCGATCCTTTTGCTTTAAGCATACCGGACGATGAACATTCGGAAACGGAAGACCGTTGGCTGTTATTGGGCAAAAGTTTGAATGAACAAATGCTGTTAGTTGTTCATACCTTTCGATATGATGACGTTATTAGAATAATTTCCGCCAGAAAAGCAACGTCTACCGAGACAGCTACTTATATGAAGAGGCTTACAAAATGAAAGACGAATATGATTTTTCTAATGCCGAGCAAGGTAAATTTTATGTGCCTGTTGAGGACATTCAATTACCTATTTATTTAGATAAGGATGTTGTTCAGTACCTTAATGAAAAATGCCTGACTACACAGGGAAGTTTGCAATTATTAGTCAATGATTTATTGCGTAAAGACATTGAAATCGCCAAACGAGTGGCTTCGTAAAAATAGTCGGGAATGGTGTAATGGAATTGCACTTGTTATCCAGCTCAGTGACTTAAACTTTCTAAGTCACAACTCCCAGATTCACTATTAAAGCCTCAACTTCTAACCCATCTGAAGGAACCACCGCATGAAAATCATTTCCTGGAATGTCAACGGCGTTCGCGCTGTGCAAAGCAAGGGCTTTGCCGAAACGCTGGCGCTGCTCGATGCCGACTGCATTCTATTGCAGGAAACCAAGGCCCAGGCCGACCAGATCGACAAGGCGCTTGAGGGTATCGACGGCTACCGGATTTATTCCAACTGCGCCGAACGCAAGGGTTATTCCGGCGTGACGATCTTATCCCGGAAAGAGCCGCTGCAAGTTATCAGCGACATAGGCATTGTCGAACATGACCGGGAAGGCCGCGTGATCGTCGCCGAATTCGAGAATTTTTTTCTGTTGAATGTGTATGTGCCGAATTCGGGCGATGCCTTGGCCCGGCTGGATTACCGGCAAACTTGGGACCTCGAATTCCTGGCCTATTGTCAACAGCTGCAAAGCAAGAAGCCGCTAATCGCTTGCGGCGATTTTAATGTCGCGCACCGGGAAATCGATATTGCGCGCCCTAAGCCGAATTACAATAAATCGGCCGGTTACACCCAGGTCGAAATCGACGGTTTCAGCCGGTTTCTCGACGCCGGACTGGTCGATACTTTCCGGCATTTCCATCCCGACACCGTCGCGTACAGTTGGTGGAGTTTCCGCGCCGGCGCCAGGGCAAGAAACGTCGGCTGGCGGATCGATTATGTGTTGACCAGTGAAGCACTGGTCGGCAAAGTTAAGCAGGCATTTATTCTTCCTGAGATTCACGGATCGGATCATTGCCCGGTCGGCATCGAGATTGATCTTTAAGCGATGCCTATACGCGAACAACTGATGCGCGCCCACCGCGCCGCATTGTCGGATTGCAAAAAATGCCCCGAGATGATCGGCCCGGTCGTCAGCGGGAGCCCTGTACTATCGAAGATTTTACTGATCGGCCAAGCTCCCGGCGACAAAGAAGGCGGTTTCGGTAAACCGTTTGCCTGGACGGCCGGTAAAACGATGTTCAAATGGTTTGAGCGCATCGGGCTTGATGAGGAGACTTTCCGGCAGCGCGTCTACATGGCCGCCGTGTGCCGCTGCTTTCCGGGCAAGAACCCCAAGGGCGGAGATCGTGTGCCGAGTCCGGCCGAGATCGGTAACTGCGCGGGCTGGCTGCAAGCGGAAGTCGATTTGCTTAAGCCCGAGCTGATCCTGCCGGTCGGCAAACTGGCGATCAGCCAATTGATGCCGGTCAAAAAGCTAAACGATGTGATCGGTAAGCTTCATCCCGTCACTTTCCACGGCCACCGTACAGAAGCGATCCCGTTGCCGCATCCGTCCGGTGCGTCGACTTGGCACCGGACCGAAGCGGGCCTCGCTCTGCTTGAATCGGCATTGACTATCCTGCAACAGCATCCGTCCTGGCAACACATTTGCCAAATCTCCGCAAACGCCGCCGGATTGTCGAGCAGCCGTCCGTAGAAGCCGGCGTCTTCGCCGCCCGCAACCGGATATTGGCGCGAACGGGCTATCGCTCGACTTGCGGCCGGCATGCGCTATCATGAATTGAATATGACCTTACCCGCTTATCTTGGAGAACGGACGTGAAGACCAATCAGCAGCAACCGAAATCGTCTCCACTGAGCGAGAATGCCGTGCGCGAGACGCTGAATGCTCTCTACAGCTTCGACTCGCGCCACATCTTTGCCACGCTGATCCGCCTGCTTGGCGATTTTGATATCGCCGAGGAAGCGCTGCACGAGGCTTTCAGGATTGCGCTGGAGCAATGGCCTCGTGACGGCGTGCCGGCCAATCCCAAGGCCTGGCTGGTATCGACCGGCCGCTTCAAGGCAGTCGACGGCATCCGCCGACGCGCCCGGTTTGATGTTCTGGAAGACGCAGATGCGCTGGCCGATCCTTCAAGCGAAGATGCAGAAGCCTGGGATGATGAATGCCTCGAGGATGACAGCCTGCGGCTGATTTTCACCTGCTGCCACCCGGCCCTGCCGCCTGACGCGCAGGTGGCGCTGACGTTGCGCGAGGTGTGCGGCCTCGCGACGGAAGAGATTGCGCGTGCATTCCTCACGCCCGCTGCGACGCTGGCCCAGCGTATCGTGCGAGCCAAGGCGAAGATACGCGACGCGCGCATTCCCTATCAGGTACCTGGGCACGCCGAGTTGCCGGACCGGCTGGAAGCGGTACTGCGGGTAATTTATCTGGTGTTCAACGAAGGATACTCCGCCTCATCCGGTCCGTTGTTGACCCGGCACGACCTGTCGGAAGAGGCTATCCGCTTGGGAAGGCTGCTGGTCGAACTGCTGCCGGAGCCCGAAGCGCAGGGTTTGCTGGCGCTGATGCTGCTCCAGGAATCCCGCCGCGCTGCACGCAGTTCTCCGAGCGGTGAGCTGATCCTGCTGGATGACCAGGATCGCGCACTGTGGAACAGGGAACAGATCGCGGAAGGGTCGGCGCTGGTGGAACGGGCGTTGTTGTCGCAGCGGTTCGGCCTCTACACCTTGCAAGCCGCAATCGCGGCTGTGCATGCCAATGCGATGGATGCCGCCGCCACGGACTGGGCGCAAATCGCCGCCCTCTACGAGATACTGATGCGAGCCGATTCGTCGCCGGTGATCGAACTGAACCGAGCCGTGGCGGTGGCGATGCGGGACGGGCCAGCCGCCGGGCTTGATCTCGTCGACGCGATTCTCGGGCGCGGCAATCTCGCGGATTACCACTTGGCGCACGCGGTGCGGGCGGATCTGTGCCGGCGTCTGGGGAAAACGACGGAAGCCCGGGCCGCTTACGAACAGGCTCTCGTCTTGGCTCGCCAGGAGCCGGAGCGGCGCTTTCTCGAGCGCAGACTGCGCGAACTGCGGGATTGAGATAGGGATTGCCGTTATGGGCGGTGAATCGCGGAAATTCTACCCCTCATCCGATACCATTCATCGTTTGAGCCAACTGGCAAATGGCCGCATCAATCTGGGCTGCTCGGATCATGCCATACCCCAGCATTAAGCCGTTTGGTGCTGGATTCTCGTTAGCATAACGATCCAGAGAATGTAACCGGACACCATCAACGGCCGCGCGTGCAACCAGATCGTTTGCCTGCAGCGGGAGTGCCAGTTCCGCAGCAAGGTGTAGGCCAACATCGGCGCCTATCGGACGTAATCTGTCGCCGCAATGTCGGGACAAGGCCTGTAGCAGGATCGTGCGGCGCTCGGCATAGATTTTGTGCATCTTGCGGACGTGGCGGGCCAGATGTCCTTCCTCGATAAAAGCTGTCAGGGTATCTTGCGTGAGCACCGCGCAATGCCAGTCGGTGTAAGTTTTGGCCGCAATCAGCGCGCGGCGCGCCCAAGGCGGCGCGACCACAAAGCCGAGACGCAAAGCGGGAAACAGGCTTTTGGAAAAAGTACCGACATAAAACACCGATTCGTTACGATCCAGGGTTTGCAAGGCATCGAGAGGCCGACCGTTGAAGCGGAATTCGCCATCATAGTCATCCTCAATCACCACAGCGCCACGGCTCTGGGCAAAGTCCAGCAAGGCGGCCCGGCGCCTCGCCGATAGCGTAACGCCAAGCGGACTCTGGTGCGAAGGCGTGACGTAGATCACCCGGGTATCGTCCGGCAAGCGTTCGACCATCATCCCCTCGCTATCAACCGGGATGGAAACAATTCTGGCGCGGGCCGCGGCAAACGCTGCCCGTACCGGCGGATAGCCGGGCTCCTCGACGGCGAATAGCGTTTGGCCCGGTGTTACCAGTATCCGGGCCAGTAAGTCGACGGCCTGTTGCGCTCCGGCCGTCACCACCACATTCTCCGCCAGACAGGAAACCGCCCGGGAGTAGGAAATATGCTTGGTGATCGCCGCACGTAACGCTTCCCGTCCTTCCGGCTCTGCATAAGAGGCGGGCGCTTTCGACAGCGACCGCAAGGCTCTGGCCGATAATCGCCGCCAGACATGGAACGGGAATGCTGTCTTGTCGGGAAGCCCCTCCCTCAAATCGTAACGGCACGAATCAAGCCTGCTCGTAGAAAAAAGCGGCCGCGGATCGCGCCAGAATTCGTTCAGGCGCGTATCGGGCAATGCGTCATTAACGGGCGACCTTAACCGTGATTGCAGCGAGGAAATGTTTGCCACATAGGTTCCAGAGCCCGGGCGAACCAGCAGGTAACCCTCGCTCAATAATAGGTCGTAGGCTGCCAATACGGTATTGCGCGATATTCCCAACGTCGCCGCCAACGTGCGCGTCGAGGGTAGGCGTAACTCCGCCTGCAAGCGGCCGTCGAGGATGGCTTCTCTCAGTTGACGATGCAGGCTACGAAGCAGATCGCCAGTTCCTTGCGGCGGCAGGGTGATTGCCAAATCGAAAAGTGGTTCCATGGTTTTTAAGAATTGTGGATCTTTTAATGTATCACTATCTTCCGTATTCTTCCAGCATATGCTGGGGCATTTGGGATGAGGTTAGGACGTATGTGGAATAGGATTGCGGGTCAGCGCTGACTGTTGCGGTAAATGGCAACCCGAATTAAACGATTTATTCAGAAAACACACAAAGGAGCTTTGAAATGTCCGAATCGCAATTTTCCAGTACAGACAATCATCCACGCAAACGCATACCGGTACTCGATACCGAGATCAGCTACGTCGATGTCGGCGTCGGCGAGCCTATCGTTTTCCTGCACGGTAATCCCACATCCTCTTATCTCTGGCGTAATATCATTCCGTTTCTCGCCAGGCACGGCCGCTGCCTTGCGCCGGATTTAGTGGGGATGGGCCAATCCGGCGCGTCGCCCAATGAGGCCTATCGGTTCACGGATCATGCGCGCTATCTCGATGCCTGGTTTGCGGCTTTGGGTCTGACGGAAAATGTCGTATTGGTACTGCACGACTGGGGCTCGGCTTTGGGCTTTTACTGGGCATACCGTCATCCGGGGCAAATTCGAGCCATCGCTTACATGGAGGCTCTGGTTCAACCCAGAAAATGGGAGGATTTTCCCCCTGGCCGCGACACCCTGTTTCGCGCATTTCGTTCCGAAAAGGGCGATAAAATGGTGCTGGCTGACAACTTTTTCGTGGAAACCGTGCTGCCGAAGAGTATTCTTCGAACGCTATCCGACCAGGAAATGGAAGCCTATCGCGCGCCGTTCAAATCGCCTGCGGCGCGGCTGCCGACGCTGATCTGGCCGCGAGAATTGCCGATTGACGGAGCGCCTGCTGATGTCGCCGAAATCGTCGAGAGCTATGGTCAGTGGCTGTCCAAGAGTTCGATCCCAAAATTGCTTGTCTCCGCCGAACCGGGCGCATTGCTGACCGACCGCGCTCTTGAGTTTTGCCGTACCTGGCCGAACCAGCAGGAAGTTTCCGTCAAGGGGATTCATTATATTCAGGAAGATTCGCCAGTCGAAATCGGTACGGCGCTACAAAAGTTCGTGCTTGGGCTTGCTAGCAGTGAAAATATTTGCCACCCAACTAAACTGTAGCGTTAAATGTCTAAAGACTGACCACTCCAAACCAAGAACACTTGATAAGGGGCAACTTGTACAAACAGTGTCCGCCGACTCATCCATCGCAGGCGGATGCAGCCAGCATTTCAACAAAGGAGTTAAAATGTCGCAAGAAAACATAATTATGGTCGGGAAGATTTATGCTGCATTCGCAATGGGAGACGTTCAAACGGTGTTCGCTTCGTTTGCTCCTGAAATTGAATGGCAGGCTGCAGAAAACTCGCCAGCGGCAAAGGGTAGCCCTTACCACGGTCTGGACGAGGTGCGCGAAGGGGTATTCATGCTTATCGGCAATGAGTTCCCCGGCCTCGAAATGAGACTGGACGAACTGCTCGATGCCGGCGATAAAGTCGTCGCACTAGGAGCGTACATCGGCAGCCGCAAATCGACTGGAAAACCCTTTCTGGCTCAGTTCGCCCATATTTGGACCATCGCAGCAGGCAAAGTGGCGAAATTCCAACACTATACGGATACTTACCAATTTGCTGAAACCGCAAAAATAGCCGATGGGAGAACATGTTGGCGTCGCCATAGGCGCGCCGAACCCATCAATTACTGGATCTGCACAAACCGGCAGGCCGCATATTTTTGAGCGCTAGAATTGAATATCGATGAACACTATTCCTCGGATTGGTAATTCCGCTGAACTTGTCAGCATTTATACCCGGAGGCCCTGCCACATATGACTGAGTTTGTTGAATATCGCCATGAAGTTTTCGATTTCTTCGGGCCTATCACCGCCCGAAAGATGTTCGGCGGGTATGGTATCTATCACAATGGATTGATGTTCGGCCTTGTGTCCGGCGACACGCTCTACCTGAAGGCGGATGCTGAGAACGCCAACCACTTTGAGAAAAATGGGTTTGGCAAGTTTGAGTACAAGAAGGGTGATAAGGTCATGAAGATGTCCTACTACCTGGCGCCAGCTGAGATCATGGAAGACCGCGAACAGGCCGCAATTTGGGCGCGTCGTTCATATGAAGCTGCATGTCGTACACAAAGCGCGAAGAAGAAAAAACCGGGTAAATATGTATGAGGTAATTCATTCCAGAGAACCGCTTTCGGCACCTTCCGGATAGAATTTTAGCTCGCCCGGTGCCGGGCATGTCGAAATCGCCCATTCCCGAACGACTATCCGATGCGAACAGTTTTTTACTAACTGGAGGAGTTGACCATGAAATACCTATGCCTGATTTGTGCCGAAACCGTAATGGAGCAGATGACAGAAGCCGTTGCAAAGAAGCACTTCGAAGAATACTCGGAATTTACCCAAGCCATCAGGGATAGCGGCCACTACCTCGGCTGTAACCGGCTGCTGCCCTCCAGTGCCGCGATTACGCTGCGGGTGCGAAACGGCAAGGTCTCGATGACCGACGGCCCTTTCGCGGAAACCAAGGAACAGTTCGGCGGCTACTACCTGATCGAGGCCCGGGACCTGAACGAGGCAATACAAGTGGCTTCGCGAATCCCTGGGGCTAAGCACGGCTGCGTCGAAGTGAGGCCGGTTGCGGAGGATGAACAAACGCTGCAGGCGCTCGGATTTGCCGATGCCTCGTGTTAGCGCGAAAATATTGGCAGCGAGAGTCTTGGTAAAAAAAATTGGCGGGAATGTCGATTACGGCATCTGCCATTCGACTAACGGTGCGGGGCAATATTTTTTAATCACTCAACCCTAAAACAGGAGAATAATCATGACCACGAAAATCAAACCCATACCCGACGGTTGCCACACGTTAACCGCCTACCTGGTCGTCCAGGGTGCGGCCGATGCGCTTGACTTCTACCAAAAAGCCTTCGGCGCTACCGAGCTGTTCCGTCTTAATGCCCCCGGCGGAAAAATAGCCCACGCCGAATTCAAAATCGGCGATTCAATCTTCATGCTCTCGGACGAAAATCCGCAGTGCACCGATGTTTCGCCTAAAACACTGGGCGGAACGCCGGTCAAACTGCATCTTTATGTCACCGATACCGACGCTGTCTTTGACGCTGCGATCAAGGCGGGTGCTACGGAAACCATGCAACCCGCCAACCAATTCTGGGGCGATCGCATGGGTGCGGTGACCGATCCATTCGGCCATCACTGGCTGATTGCCACGCATGTCGAAGATGTCGAGCCGAATGAACTGCAAGGCAGAATGGAGGCTTTCTTTGCAGCGCATCGGGTTTGAGGCTACTGGCGTCCCACTTGCCGATATTTCATCTTTCAATCAATTTTTAACAGGAGCCAATATGGCTGCTCAAATTTTCGTAAATCTGCCGGTAAAAAACCTCAACCAGTCTGTGGCGTTTTTTATCAAACTCGGCTATGTATTCAATCCGCAATTTACCGACGAGACTGCCGCTTGCATGATTGTCAGCGATGACATTTTCGTCATGCTGTTGACCGAGGACAAGTTCAAGACTTTCACGCCCAAAGCAATTTGTGATGCCACGAAAAGCACAGAGGTGCTGGTGTGCCTGTCTTCCGAGAGCCGTGAAACAGTCGATGAAATGGTGCGCAAGGCCGTCGCCGCCGGTGGAACCACTTATAACGAGCCGCAAGACCATGGCTCCATGTATGGGCATGGGTTTCAGGATCTGGATGGTCATATATGGGAATTGGTCTACATGGAGCCGGGCGCAACATGCCAGGGCTAACAATGCAACCGCGGAGATACTAATGAAATATATGCTGTTGATTTACCATGAGGAACATGTGCTGGACGAGGCCGAGCGTGAAGAATGTTACGTCGAGTCCACCCAGCTTGCGCATCAGCTCAAAGCTAACGGCCAGTTTCTGGCCGCCAGCCCGTTGCAACCCGCCGCAATGGCGACCAGCGTCCGGGTGCGCGAGGGCAAACGCTTTGTGACCGACGGCCCGTTCGCGGAAACCCGCGAACAACTGGGCGGCTACTTTCTTGTCGACGCCAAGGATCTTGACGAGGCGATAGCCATAGCCGAGCGGATTCCGATGGCGCGCAAAGGCACCGTCGAAGTTAGGCCGGTGATCGAGATTGCCGGCTTGCCGATTTAATACTTTACAGGAGAAACCAATGATCAAGACCATAATCATCGTATTGGCCGTGCTACTTGTCGCAGTGCTGATCTATGCCGCGACCCAACCCGATACTTTCCGTGTCCAGCGCTCGATCAGCGTCGAGGCGTCGCCGGAAACGATTTTTCCGCTGATCAACGATCTGCACATCATGCAGACCTGGTCGGCCTGGGAAAAAGTAGACCCCGATATGAAGAGAGCATACAGCGGCGCGGCCAGCGGCCCGGGCGCAGTGTATGAATGGGAGGGCAACAAGGAGATCGGTCAGGGGCGCATGGCGATTATCGAGTCAGCGCCGTCCAGGATTATGATCAAGATGGATTTCATCAAACCTTTCGCAGCCCAGAACACTTTGGAGTTCACGCTGCAAGCCGACGGCGGATCGACACGGGTCACGCAGACGATTTTCGGCCCTAGCCCCTACCTCTCGAAATTGATGGGACTTGTGTGCAGCATGGACAAGATGATCGGCGGGAAGTTCGAGGAAAGCCTGGCCGGGTTGAAGGCTGTTGCCGAAAAGCAGTGACGGTTCCGAGCCGGAACAAACCGTGAGGAAGCTGTGAAATACTTATGTTTGGGTTACTTCGATCCAGAGAAAATGGATGCCCGTCCCAAGGCCGAAACCGATGCTGTCATGCGCGAATGTCAGCCCCACCTGGAGGAACTCTACAGGAGCGGCCAAGTGATCGTTGATGCCGGTCTCACCTTGGAGACCAAATGTTTGCGGCGCGTGGACGGGAAAGTGAGGATCACCGACGGCCCTTTTATTGAAACCAGGGAGATGATAGGCAGCGCATTCCTCATAGAAGCACAGGACATGGAGGAAGCGATCCGGGTGGCTTCCCTGCATCCGACCACGCAAGTGAGTGGAGGTGAGCAGTTTGGCTGGGGCATTGAAATCCGCCCTATCCACTACTTCGAGATGAGTGAACCGAAGATCTAGTTCTAGTTGCTTATTTAAATTAAATTCAGGAGTAAACCCTTATGCAAAAAATCACCCCGTTCCTGTGGTTCGATAACCAAGCCGAAGAGGCGATGAATTTTTATGTTTCTATTTTTAAGAACTCGAAGGTCTTGAGCGTCAATCGTTATGGCGATGCCGGGCCGGGACCGAAGGGCTCGGTGATGACGGCGAGTTTCGAACTTGATGGGCAAGTATTCACGGCGCTTAATGGTGGCCCGGTGTACAGGTTCTCGCCCGCCATTTCGTTTGTCGTACACTGCGAAACGCAAGCAGAGGTGGACGAATATTGGGAGAAGCTTTCCGAAGGCGGGAAAGAAAACCAATGCGCTTGGCTGGACGACAAATTTGGCGTGTCCTGGCAGATTGTTCCCAACGTCCTCATTGAATTATTGAGCGACCCTGATCCAATCAAATCGGGAAGGGTAATGCAGGCCATGCTGCAAATGAAGAAAATCGACATCGAAAAGCTAAAGCAGGCTTATGAGCAACGATAAAACAGGAAGGCATACGCTACTCTGCGTTCCTAGCTTTCGACGGGGGTTGAAGAAAGAGGCTCCTGCACCTTCGGCAACGTGCGGCATCCCTGCCGCACTCCTTACGGGCTATTCCCGCCGAGAGCTCCGGTACTCGGCGCGGCATACGGGATTGAATTCGTACCGCCGGCTGGTTTTCTTCGCTCCAACTGAACGATTGTTCGTTTCCACGCTCTACGTATCTTTATACGCAAGCAGCGGGAGTGCAAGCTTTGCTTGCGCTTGCAGGCGAAGCCTGCACTCCAGCGCGTTGGTGCTGACGAAAGGAAGCTCAACAATTCGGAATAGCAAATGTTGGGGTTCGTACCTCACCGCCAACCTACAAAGACTCAAACCCTCAATAAAGCCTTAGCCATTTTTTCAGAAAGTTGCTCTTCGACGAATTGCGGTTCGTTGGGTGGATAGAGTTCCACTTCATCCAGCTCGAAATTGTATTCTTTGCCTAATGCAATCAGTTCTCTGATTTTTTGTACCGCTAACAGCTTTTCCTTTAATTCAGGATCGGATTTAGCCTGTTCAGAGAAAGCTTTAATTTGTGCAATTGACATTGTGTTTACTCCTTTTGTTGAAAATGACTGCAATGCAGTTGATGAAAAATCCAGTGTTCGCTATACGCTGTAAGGCGTATCAATCCAGTCTTTAAGGACTGCGACATCGCGTTCGGGCAAGTAAGAAAAATCCCCGCTGACATCCTTAAAAACCGCTACGCCGCTGTGCGGGGAAACCAGCTTGCCTTTAACCATATAAAAGAACCAGGCAAACGGATAACCGGCCTGACGATCGAAACGGGTCAGCAGGTTATGCAGCGGGGTGCCTTTTTTACCGCTAATGTCTTCCAGTTGCGGCAGGTTTTTTTGTTGGGTGTTGATCAGTTCAACGTTGATTATTTGTTCTCCGAAGCGCCCGGTATGCCTGAACGGCCGGACAATCCAGTCGTTGGAAAGCGCGGCTTTTTGCTGGGCGCTGCTCCGGTTCCAGTCATCCATGAATCGTTGCACCGGATGCTCTGTGATGTGGTATTTATTGATTTCGTCCATGAAAACCGGCACGTCAGTTTTACGTCGATAAGAATAACGCGACGTTCCAATGCAGAATGTTTCTACGCATTCCGGCTCCAGTGGATCAATAAATTCTTCTAAATCTTCCGGCGGATTGTGTTCGCCGACCAGCAACCGGTCCGAGGACTCATGGGTTTTATCGATGTCGATCTGGACGAACTGTTCCGCTTTACTGCCGGTTTGAACGACAAAATGCAGGGTGTTACCGGTTTGCCGCGTGGCGATCAGCTTGTGTTCCCGTGCATGCTCAATCAGGGTTTGCAGGTTCTTGCCGCATTCGATATAGGTCCGCTCGGTCCATTCGACTAAATTATTGGCGATACGGTTGCCGTCCATATCGACAATGCCGCCCAGCCGGTACCATTCTTCGCCTGTTTTGGCTAATCGGATCGGATAGCCGGGATTCAGTGATTGGAGCTTCGATAATAATAATTCATCGTCCGGGTCGGGCAGGGTGTGCTTACAGATTTTGGCAAGCTGTTGCCCATCGAGTTGAAAAGGTTGATCAGTCATACGCTGTTTCCTATTTCTCGTTCCCATGTGTCGCATGGGCAATGCTTGTTAATCGATCCTGAGCCGCCGCCCTGACATCCGGCTCGGGATCGTCAAGCAGACTGACTAATGCGTCGGGCGCAACGCGCTGGGCCGCGGTATAACGCACGACCCAGTCGGAATCGTTCAGCATGATAACGGCGTCATCCGGGTTCATGCGTTCGGCAACAATGCGTCTGACTTCCGGCGCATTGTCATGGGCCATCAGACCTAAGCTGACTTCGGGCAAACGCTCGGCAACAATCTTGCGCACTTGCAGGTCCTCGTCGCGAATAAACCGGAACAGGCGTCCTTCCGGCAGCCTTTTGGCTATCGTCAGCCTGACGATATAGTCTTTATCGCCGGCCATCTTTTCCAGGTCTTCGGGCGCAAGGCGGTCCGCTACGGTCATGCGCACCTCCCTGTCGGCGTCGTCGATTAACAGGTGCAGCTGGGACTGAGGTATGCGATAAGCGACGGCGCGCCTGACCACTTCATCTTCATCAGCGATCATCTCAGTCAGCGCCTTTTGCGGCGCGTAGCGGGCCGCAATGGCGCGTCTTTCCCAAAACCTGTCGTGCAGATAGTGCTCGGCAAAGCCTGGGTTAACGCGAAAAAAGCGGTCGATCTGCCGCCCGCTTTCTACGAATACGCAGGTATCGCCGGGCATGCAGCGGCCCATCAGCAGGGTTTTGCCGCGAAATGGACACAGGCTGCAATCGGCAATAGGAACGCTGACAGGGTTTTCATGATCGGACATGCAATCAATTCCGTTCAGTCAGGGATGATTTCTGCAACGACAATGCCCGTTGCAACCTCATAATCATTGGTCAGGCACAGACAGTGTTCCCGGCCGTCGATTAAATAAAGATTGAAGTCTTTATGCTCGATGATCGGCGTATTATTGGGCAGATCGTCGTCCATGCAGTAGGTGAAATGGATCGGCTGATATTGCTGTCTTAGCACCGAAACCGTGGCTTCATCGACACCCATTGTTTCGATTTTCGCCGCGATCGCGTTGACTTGCTCGGTAGTAATCATCCTGTCGCTTCCCTTTCAAAATGAAACCGGTCACTGGCTTCAACACCCATGACTTTAGCCAGCCAGGGCGGCGGTGTGCCGGCAATAACGGTTTGCAGTTGCTTGATGATGTCGGCAATGGTTTCAATGCCGGGCAGCTTCATCGGATGGATACCCAGTTTGACGATCTTTGCCGCCGCAGGGCCTCCTACCGAGGCAATATAAAGTACTTGGCAATCCTGAATCAGTTCAGCCCTGAAGGCGTTTTTATCATCCACTTCCAAACCATCCGGTATATCAGGGTTGCGGATGTCGATTAACCGGGCTTCATCGGCTGAAACCTGATAGATCAGGAATTGACTGCAAGAACCGAAATGGCCGTCAACGTTAATGCCGTCATTACTGGCACAGGCGATACGAACGGAGCCGGGCATATCGCCGTCGGTATAGGCTTGTCGTTCGGGAGCATTAAGACCGGATTTAAGAATGCTTAAGGCATGGGTCAATAAAGGCTCGTCGACATCGGCAAACTCTCCCGCTTTTGCGCTCTTGAGAGCATTAAGATCAATGCCGGCAATCTTTTGTTCGGTGAGGGGAAGGCCGATGCAATCAGTCAACACTGAAAGCAGGCGTTTGGCGTCGGTATCGGGCAGAGCGCGAGCCGCCAGCCCGATACGTAAAGCCAGTTCTCGTGAGATAGCCTGGCTGTTCATCTGTTTATGCCTCTAAAGGCAAAATGCAATTATCGACCGGGCAAACCTTGACGCACTGCGGTACGTCAAAATCACCTTCGCACTCGGTGCAGGTTTTTGCATCGATTTTAAAGACAATTTTACCCTCGGTGATCGAGTTGGTCGGACACACGGGTTCGCAGTCGCCGCATGAAATACAATCCGCTTCAACAATATATAAGGCCATGATTATTCTCCTGAATCTAAACGTTTTGCGCGCAAGGTAATGGGGAAATCCGGCTGTTCGTCCATCGGTTCGAAATAATATCTTGAACCGTCGCTGAGCAGGACTTCGCCGCCCCATTTATCGGGGCTGTCGAATTCAATGGATTCGGCCACTTCTTCCAAATCTTTCTTGGGAACGTAGAAGACCAATTTGTCTTCTGCATTTTTTTTCAACATGACACTAGGCATTGAGTTCTCCGGTTACACGCATTTAAGGGTGCGGGCGATTATGGTCGCCCTCATACACATCAATTTAAGGATATTAATTCACCACGAAGGCACGAAGGACACGAAGAAACCAAAGTAGGTCTTTGTGCGTTTCCAGCGGTTGCCCTGCTCGAAATATTTCCTTCTCGTTACCACGCGCTACGTGGGAAATTTATATACATTGATGCACCACCACGAAAACACGAAGTTCACGAAGAACCAAAAGTAAAACCTTCGTGTCCTTCGTGCCTTCGTGCCTTCGTGGTGAAGTCTTTTCTAACTTAACGAATTAAATCGTAGTTATAGTCAGTTGTACCCATACCTTTGGTTTCTTTATCCAGTTGCTCCAGCACCGCATTAACCAAGGTTGTCAGCATATAAATAGCGCCTTCATAGCCCATAGTCGTCATTCTGTGCAGGTGATGCCTGTCAAAGATCGGGAAACCGATGCGTATCAACGGCACTTCAAACTCTTCGCCCTTATAGAAAGTATCGCGCTGGATGAACTTGCCGTAAGAGTTGCCGATCATGAAGTCCGGTTTGTTGGTGAAGACCAATGAACGGAAATGCCACAAATCCCTGCCGATATGAACTTCGGTTTTTTGTCCGTAAGGCGAATCTTTGAGCATTTTGTCCATGGCTTTTTTCCAACGCTTGTTGGCATGGTTGCACAACACGTCAGTCGGTTCTGCACCTACTTCGAGCAGGAACTTGGTCATGCCCATCACGAAATCCGCATCGCCGTATAAGGAGAACTTCTTGCCGTGCAGCCATGCGTGCGAGTCGGTCATCATGTCAACCAAACGGCCGCGTTCCAGTTCCAACGAAGCAGGGATCGGTTTGCCGGTCAGTTCGGAGATTTTCATCAGGAATGCATCGGTCCATTCCAGGCCCATCGGGATATTGATGGCTGTAGCGGGTTGATGCCAGATCGTATCGACAAACTTTTTGGTTTTCTCCAACTGCCAGGGTTGCAGCAACAGAGTATCTATCGCATTGGGCGCGTCTTTAACTTCAGCCTGGGTAGTGCCGCCTGCATACATGCGGAAAGTGCCGTCGGCAGGCGTATCCAAAACTTCGGAAGGATCGCTCAGTAATGTGTAATCAACGCCCATTTCCTTCATCATGCGGTGCATGACGCGGAAGTTGCCCAGATACGTTTCAAAGCCCGGAACCAGGTTGATCTTGCCGTTTGAACCGACTTTCTTGTCGGCCATATGATTCAGGGTGAAATAACGCAACATGCCTTCGAACATATTGTCCCAGCCGGTGGTGTGGCTACCGACAAAGCTTGGGGTATGGGCGAAAGGCGTTGGAAACTCCTGTTCGATATGTCCGGCTTTTTTGGCGTTATTGATGAAGGCGTTTAAGTCGTCACCGATAACCTCAGCCATACAGGTTGTCGATACGGCAATGATGTCAGGCTTATACAAGGCTTTGGCGTTTTCAAGGCCCGCCATCATGTTTTTCTGACCACCAAATACCGCCGCATCTTCGGTCATCGAGTCTGAAACGCAGGCAACAGGTTCTTTGAAATGACGGTTGAAATAGGTACGGAAATAAGCGACGCAGCCTTGCGAGCCATGTACATAAGGCATGGTTTTTTCGAAACCCAGCGCACAAAGCACGGCGCCTAAGGGTTGGCAGGCTTTAGCCGGGTTTACGGTTAACGCTTCACGGTTAAAATTGAGTTCTTGGTATTCCTTAGTGGTGGTCCACTGAAATACTTCGTCAATTTTTTCCTGGGGGTGACGCTCTTCATAAGCTTCACGTTTGTTTGCCAGGCTTTCCTTGTATTCATCGTTACGGAATAAAGGATAACTCGGTTGTATGTTTTCGACTTCTTGACTCATGATAATCTCCTACGCGCCACTAATCTGTGGACGACGGTTGAAGGAAAAATATTGTATTTGGGTGGGCATTTACATAATTACTAAGAGTAAAAGCCCCTTCTCCCTCAGGGAGAAGGTTGGGATGAGGGGATATAAATAATTTTTTCCTCATTTAATTTCCCCTCACCCAACCCTCTCCCTCTGGAGAGGGCTTTTTGCCCCCTACACAAAATTAAGCGCTTGCAGCGACTGCTACGTCTGAACTCTCAGCTGTTTTCCAAGGTGCTTTCACCTGTTTCCAGCAAGGATTATTCAGTGTCATGTCCATATCGCGGGCGAAGATGGCAAAGCCGTCATAACCGTGATAAGGGCCGGAATAATCCCAGGAATGCATTTGCCGGAACGGAATGCCCATTTTTTGGAAAATGTACTTTTCCTTGATGCCGGAACCGATCAGGTCAGGCTGGACTTTCTTGACGAACTCTTCAAATTCATAGCCGGTCACGTCGTCATAAATCAACGTCGCATTGCCCATTTCTTTGATTGTGCGGTCGTAGTCGTCGTTGTGACCGAATTCATAACCGGTACCGACCACTTCCATGCCCAAATCCTCATACGCACCGATCACATGACGCGGACGCAAGCCGCCGACATACAACATCACGCGTTTGCCTTGCAGACGCGGTTTGTATTTGGCGATAACCGCATCGTACTCAGCCTGATATTTGGCGATAACTTTTTCAGCGCCCGCTTGAATCGTTTCATCGAATAATGCGGCAATCTTGCGTAGCGATTCGGCAATTTTGGTGGGGCCGAAGAAGTTGTACTCGATCCAGGGGATTTTGTATTTTTCTTCCATGTGCCGCGCAATGTAGTTCATCGAGCGGTAGCAATGGATCAAATTCAATTTCACCTTGGGCGTTTTTTCCATTTCCGCAATGGTACCGTCGCCGGACCATTGAGCAACGACACGCAAGCCCATTTCTTCGAGCAAAGTACGCGAAGCCCAGGCATCGCCGCCGATGTTGTAATCGCCGATCACCGCGACATCATAAGGTGTTGTGGCAAAGCTTTCGTCGCCGTCACGGTTTTCCAATACCCAGTCGCGAATCGCATCGTTAGCGATGTGATGGCCCAGCGATTGGGAAACGCCGCGAAAACCTTCGCAACGAACCGGCACCACAGGTTTGTTGATTTCCTTGTTGGCTTTTTTGGCGACCGCTTCAATATCGTCCCCAATCAAACCGATCGGGCATTCCGATTGAATACTGATGCCTTTGTTCAATGGAAACAATTCTTCGATTTCAGTCATGATTTTGGCCAGCTTTTTATCGCCGCCGAAAACAATGTCTTTCTCCTGAAAGTCGGAAGTAAAGTTCATCGTGCCGAAGGTATTGATGCCGGTGGTGCCGACATAATAGTTGCGGCGACCGGCGCGCGAGTACTGTCCGCAACCGACCGGGCCGTGCGAGATATGAATCATATCTTTAATCGGACCCCAAACCACGCCCTTGGAACCCGCGTAAGCGCAACCGCGAATGGTCATTACGCCGGGCTGGGATTTACGGTTTGAAGTAATACATTTATTCGATTTTTCCAAAGACTGATCGTTAACTGCCAAATGCTTAGCGCGATCTTTCCTTGCTTGTTCGGGATAGACTTCCAGCACTTCTTGAATAAGCGCTTCGGTCTCTTCTTTTGTTAGAGCAGCCATGAGTATCTCCTACTTGTGCCGTGGGTAATCCCCCAACAGACAGGTTTTAGGATGGGAATCCGTAGAGACGCGATTTATCGCGTCTCTACGTTGGTCATTTATTAAGCGGTTGCTTCAGCGGCCGCAGTTACACCGATAATCGATTCGTCTTCCTGGTCGATAATGCCGAATTCCATCATCAATTCTTCCAGCTCGTCCATCGTGATGGGCGTAGGGATGATAAAGTTCTTGTTATCGCGAATTTTCATAGCCAATTGACGGTATTCGTCGGCTTGTTTGGCTTGTGGTTCGTATTCGATAACGGTCATACGACGAATTTCAGCGCGTTGTACAACGTTGTCGCGCGGTACAAAGTGAATCATTGTGGTGCCGATTTTTGCAGCCAAGGCTGAGATCAATTCATCTTCACGCGCAGTTTCGCGTGAGTTACAAATCAAACCGGCCAAACGCACACTGCCTGAGTTGGCGTATTTCACAATACCCTTGGCAATGTTATTGGCGGCATACATCGCCATCATTTCGCCCGAGCAGACGATGTAAATTTCTTGCGCCTTGTTTTCACGGATTGGCATGGCAAAACCACCACACACAACATCCCCAAGTACATCATAAAAAACG
>Ga0265297_10005717_pt1 | contig 18675 bp, 16 predicted proteins | sample Munlanlwell13791_FD_192502 | JGI IMG/M metagenome (GOLD analysis project Ga0265297, IMG submission 192502) | Leachate microbial communities from a municipal landfill in Southern Ontario, Canada - Leachate well 137-91 | ecosystem: Engineered > Solid waste > Landfill > Unclassified | place...
CTTCAATTAAATCTCTCTTTGCTTGGTCAACTGCAGCATTAATTTCTGCATCTTTTTTCATTCTTTCAATTTCTTCGTCTGATATACCAATAGAGCCCTCAACTTTAATTGATTGTGATTTGTTAGTTGCTTTGTCAGTTGCAGTTACAGTTAATATTCCGTTTGCATCAATATCAAACTTTACCTCAATCTGAGGGATGCCTCTTGGTGCAGGAGGAATGTTATCTAAGATGAATCTACCTAGAGATCTATTATCCGCCGCCATCGCTCTTTCACCTTGCAAAACATTAATTTCAACTGATGATTGATTATCTACGGCTGTTGAAAATATTTGAGAATTAGAAGTTGGAATAGTTGTGTTTTTTGTAATCATTGGAGTTGATACTCCTCCTAGAGTTTCTATTCCTAAGGTTAATGGCAAAACATCTAAGAGCAAAACACTTTTAATGTCTCCTTCAGGAGTTCTTCCCTCTTCTTTTGCAGTTAATATTTCTGCCTCAATTGCTGCTCCAATTGCAACTACTTCTTCCGGATTAATTGATTTGTTAGGTTCTTTTCCAAAATAATTTTTAACAGCATCTCTTACTGCCGGAATTAAGGTTGTTCCTCCAACTAAAACAATCTCGTCTATTTCACTTTTATCTAATTTTATATCCCCTAAAACCTCTTTAACTTTATTTAATGATTTATCAACTAAATCGCTTGTCATTGAATTAAATTGTGATCTTGATATTTTGTAATCTAAGTGTTTTGGACCCTCAGAATCAGAGGTAATGAATGGAAGGTTGATATTAGTTTCCATTGTGCTTGAAAGCTCTGTTTTTGCCTTTTCAGCAGCTTCTTTTAGTCGTTGTAGAGCTAATGCGTCCTTGGACAAATCAATACCTTGGTCTTTTTTAAATTCACTTAGTAGCCAGTTAATTATTTTTTGGTCAAAATCATTTCCTCCCAAGTGTGATTCTCCTCCAGTTGCTAATACTTCTACTACGTCAGGAGATATATCAAGAACAGTAACATCAAAAGTTCCTCCACCAAAATCGTAGATTAATATTTTCTGTTCTTCTTTTTTGCCAAATCCGTAAGCAAGTGCTGCGGCAGTTGGCTCATTAATAACTCTTAAGACATTAAAACCAGCAATTTCACCAGCGGCTTTAGTTGCTTTTCTTTGAGAATCATCAAAGTTAGCTGGACAAGTAATAACAACATTTTTAACATCTTCTCCTAGTTTTTCTTTAGCATCAGCTTTAATTTTTTGTAGGATCATCGAAGATATTTCAATTGGACTGTGCCAATTATCTCCTAATTTAACTTCAACACCACCATCTTTGCCCTCTCTTGTTTCGTAAGATAATAATTTTAATTCTTTTTGCACTTCCGGATCAGAATATCTTCTACCGATAAATCTTTTTACTCCAGCAATAGTATTTTTAGGATTTGTAATAGCTTGTCTTTGAGCAAGTATACCGACTACCCTCTCACCACTCTTAGTATGAGCAACCATCGATGGAGTTAAGATAGAACCTTCTCTGTTTTCTAATGCTTTTGGTTCTCCATTTATTATTGATGCGTATTTTGTGATAGTTGTTCCTAAATCAATTCCTAATATTTTTGTCATATTATATTTATTTTTATTATTATATGGTCATTATATCCTAATTATCACTCAAATGTCAAGAGTGATAACGCCCTATTTTGACTTTTGCAACTCTAATAATTTTATCTTGAAAAGAGTATCCTTTTTGTACTTCTTCTACAATTACTCCCGGCTCAGCCCCCTCAACTTCTTCGACTGCCTCGTGCATTTTGGGATCAAATTGTTTACCAATTGTCTCTATTTCTTCTAATCCTAATGACTTGAGAGAATCTTCAAGTTGTTTTTTAATCAACAATAATCCCTTTATGCTGTTTTTTTCTTTTTCTTCTTCAGGGATTGCTTTTTGAGCTAAATTAAAGTTATCTAAAACAGGAATTAATTCTTTAAATAAACTTTCCTTAGCTATATTGAGCGTTCCTTTTAATCTTTCAAATTCTTGTTTTTTATAGTTAAGAAAGTCGGCTTTTTCTCTTTGCCATCCCGAAAAGTATTCGTCTTTTTCTTTTATAATTTTTTCTAATTCTTTTTTCTTCATACAATTTCTTTTAGTACTTTATTTAATGAATTAATTAACTTTATATTATTTTCATAGTCCATTCTTTTTGGCCCTAGAATTGATATATGAACTTTTTGTTTTGGAAAATTGCATTCCGAGCAAATTAAAGTAATGGTTTTTGTATTTTGGACGGGATTTTCTTCTCCGATATATAGTCCGGGAGCTATTTGTATTTCTTCAAATTTCTTAATAAAAGTAAGAATATCTAAAATAAAAGAAGAATCCTTTGCTTCAGGTGTTTTGAAAATTTCCTCAAAGCCCTCTTTGATTGTGAATTCTCCTAAATTTAAAATTGTAAAACTAGAAGAGTGTGATGATAAATATTTGCTAATTGAATAAGCAATCTTGTGATAATCCTTTATTCCTTTAATAATTTCTTCTATTTCTTCTTCGATTTTTTCTTCACTTTCTTGTTTTAGGTTATCAACAAAAAAACGATAGGCCTTATCTGTGGGCACTCTTCCAGCAGAAGTGTGAGGTTGTTCAAGAAAACCCTCTTTGATCAGATATTGAAATTCAATTCTTAATGTTGATGGACAAATTCCAAAATCATATTTTTCAGCTAAAAACTTAGAACTTATTGGTTCTGCACTTTTAATGTACTCTTTGACAAGTAATTTAATTATTTCCTCTTGTCTTTCGCTTATCATATATGATTAATATATCATATATCAATTGTCAGTCAAGGTTATTATTTGACAAAAAGTATCTTTTGAGAGGTCTTATATTTTCATCAAACTCATAGATCATAGGGACGCCAACGGGAATTTCTATCTTTTCTATTTTTTCCTGAGAAGAGATTATTTTGATTAATGCTCTAATGCTATTTCCATGAGCAGAAATTATAATTCTATTGTTTTTGATTTTTGGTTTAATTTCTTCTTCCCAATATGGCAAAACTCTTTGTTCTGTATCTTTCAAACTTTCAGACATTCCGTCTGCGTCCTCTGGTGGTTTTGCTTCATATCCCCTTCTCCACTCTTGAACTTTATCTTCTCCGTATATTTTTCTCATTGTATCTTTATTTTTGCCTTGTAATAATCCATAGTGTCTTTCATTTAACCTCCAAGATTTTTTAATCGGGATATCTTCTCCCATTTCTTCTAAAATCAAATTAAGAGTGTCTATTGCTCTTTTTAATTCAGAAGTGTATCCGATATCAAAATTAAATCCTTTTTCTTTTAACAATTTGCCAGCATTTCTTGCTTGCTCTATTCCTAATTCAGATAATCCAATATCAATCCAACCAGTAAATATGTTTTCTTTATTCCAAATACTTTCTCCGTGTCTTATAATAACAAGTTTATTCTCTGATGATTTCATTGTTTAAATATATTATTTTTGATGGTTTTGATTTTATTGTTCCTACGTCTAAATAAAAATCAATTTTATCTCCAAAGTAATTTTTTGCCTCTTTGATATTTTCCGCTGGCTTAGCTCCTTCTATATTAGCACTAGGAGCAACAACTGGTCCAGATATTTTTAATATATCTATCAAATCTTTATTATGAGGCAACCTAAAAGCCAAACTTCTTTTGCCTCTGTGCAGATATTCAAAATCGTTACAATCAAAGACAATGCTTGTTTTTTCTGGCCAATTTTTAACAATTGTATCAATATTAAAAAGTTTTAAATCATTGACAGAACCTATGAGTATGATCATAGGCTTGTCTTTGTTTCTTTTCCTAATTTTGTAAAGTTTTTCTACGGAATTTTCATTAAATGCAGAGCAAACTATTCCATATATTGTGTCTGTTGGAATAACTCCAATTTCTCCTTGCTTAATTCTTTCAGCAATAATATTAATAATTTGCTGATCCATTAGCTATACAATTGACAAAGGTTCGTTCACCTAATTCATCAATAAAAGCAGTGTTTCCTTCGTTCCAGAAAACAAAAACTTCATTTTTATCTGCGAAACGAATACCTGAAGCAGAGATTGTTTGCGGAAGTATTATTAGTCGATTATCACCTAATCTTAGCGTAACTTCTCCATCAAAATAGTCAGCAATTATGAATTTGTTATTGTCGCATCTATAAATTGCTGATGCTATTGGATCTTTTACTTCAAACATTTCTTTTTGATAGTTTTGACCTAAAACAAATCCTGAAAAAAAAGCAAAAGCATAAATGAAAACTAATAAAGCGATTGTTGATTTTTTCATATTATTTTTTTAATTATTTTATTATTGTCTTTAATATATACCATTAATGCATAAATGGCAATAATTGATCCAAAGTTTTCAAGTCCCTCTTCTATTGCGTTAAGTATCCTATAATTCATATCATAAATAAAGTTATTGGCTTGCCAATATGCACCAGAAATCATTTCTATTCCAATAGCACCTAATAAAAAAATAAAAGCACTTAAAAATAATAACATTTTAACTTTTTTAGGCAAAGAAAGTAAAAATCGCAAAAATACATTGCCTAAAATAAAGATTATAATTGTAATGGGTATTATCCATGCAAAAAAGAATAAGCCACTCTCAATACCAAGTATTTCTTGAAAAGGCCTTATCATCAACTCGTGAAGTTCAGCTCCCTCATCAATACTTAAGAAAACAAATATTAGTGATAGAAATAGCCATTCTTTTCTTTTTTCATCAATATAAGTTAGAGCAAATAATAGAGCGATAATAAAAAGAAGTGTCTGAGCAAACCATGTTGGAATGCTTATCTCGTTATCCATATTAAATTTTTCTCCAATTTCATATAGTAATAGAGATGGTTCCAGATTGATGTTAATGTGGCAAAAAAATAAATGAAGGATAATTAAAGCAATATTTATTACAATAAGCGATTTAATTATTTTCATTCAAAGGAATTGTCAAAAATATAATTAATTTATTTTACATCCTGTTTCTTGTAACAATGCCTCAATTGAATTATTTGGGAATACATTCCCCTTTATTTGTATTTCTGGAACATAGTTTTCTTTCATTTCTTCAGCACATCTTTGAGAATTTTCATCACAGTTAACATAAATTAAATCTATGTCTCCCCCAATAGCTAATAAATCATTTTTTAGTTGTGTACAGGCAGGACAAGCACCAGTTCCATAAATAACCACACCACTATCCTTTAGACACTCCACCAAACTACTATTAGTTGCTTGGTTTTTACTTTGGCTAAAGATAATTAGTCCAATTAGCACAATAATTATTATTAATAAAATGTATAATATTTTTTTATTCATATTTTTAAAGATTATAATTAATTTTTATAATTAAATAATATCATAATTACTTTAATTTTTCCATATAGTATCTTTAGCAGTTTTTTGAAAATAAAACAATAGTATATATTATTACTATGATATTTCTATTACATATTTTCTTAAAATTCTTGATTTTTATTTGACAATTTGTTACAATTATAGTGCTATAGAAGTTCTTTGAAAAAGGAGATGTGATGACGATGACACGATCGATTATTATGTTGGAGCAGATAAATCAGTACAAGAGATTTGTTGAGGAGGCCGCTGACAAGGCACTTGCCGAACTTGGTCTTGATAGAAATGAGCTTCAGAAGCTTATTAATAATGGTGATGAGTTTCAAGCTCGTATTATTGCTGATATCAGGGAGATCTCTAAGAGTAACCATTTTGTGAACGAGGAAATAGAATCTAGTTACGGATATCCGTTGGGTTATAGGATCAAAGATATTACCAAGCAGATTAACATTTTGCATCAGTTCTTCCCTAATATTGGTCTCGCTGATGAAAAGATTGTTGAGCAACCGCTTCCCGCCAACGCTGAAGGATGGTTTGCTATCCCGAAGTGGCAATTAGTTGCCGAGACTTACAATGAAGCAGTGCAAAAGGTACTTGACTTGATTAAGAAACAGCGCAAGGGCAAATTCCACAACTGGCGCGAAAACAAACTTGGAGAAAAATATCTTCGACAGCACGAGCACACGGTTAAAAAACTTGAAATGTTGGCTGAACAACAGAAGGGCTACGACATCTTAGTTGTGGCAGTCCAGTCTGGTATCAAACATCGGGGTCGTAGTGTTCGTCGAGTTCGTGAGGTCTTTATGACTAACGAGTTTGGACTTGGTGCATTCGAAATCGGGTGCATATTACTTGTACAGCCAGAACGTTTTCAACATTGTTGTGATCTCTGGATTGACTGCGCGGGCAACGAATACGCTTTTGATGCTGTTGATGATTTTTCGTATGTGCCCTGCTTCGGCTTTTATAGTGGCAAGGTCAGGTTTGAAACAAGTTGTTTCGACTACGCGAGTGTCTATCGTGGCTCGGCGTCTGGATTTCTCCTGTAGTGTAGAATCTCGAAATATTAATACTTGGACTTCCTAATAATTGGGAGTCTCGTGTCTACTACAAAAAAGGTTATTCATATCTTAGTGGATAACCTTTTCTTTTTTTTAATAATATATTCCTATTTCTTTGTGGAAGGATCAAAGTCAATTGAGTTAAAAATGAAAATGTCTTCTTTATCTTATAATAGTTGGTGTACTAGCTCTTTTTTCAAGAGAAATTATAATTAGAAGGGACTTACTTAAAAATGAGTTGCCTTTTTTTGTTATTGCAACGACCCACTTTATTTTTATTATTTCTGATGGAGTTGTAACAAGATTAGAATCACTTCTTTTATTAGGTATCTTTGGTGCTTATCTCTGGTATATATAAAAAGAACCTTCAAGCGATCTTGAAGTTATGGAAGAAAAGCCAAAAGAGAATAAAACCGAAACAATTAAATCTATTGGTTTAGTTATAGCTGGTTTGGTAGGAATAATAGTAGGAGCTCATTTTACAGTTTATTCTTCTGTTGAGCTTGCTTATACAATTGGAATACCCTTAAGTATAGTTACAATATTAGGTATCGCCATTGGAACATCTCTTCCTGAGTTAATGATTTCTATAAGTGCAATAAAAACCGGAGATGCGGACTTAGCAATTGGCAATATCTTTGGATCAAATGCTTTTAATATGTTGTTAATAGTTGGTGTTTCTGCTTTTATTACCGATCTTTATGCTGATCAAGTAGTGATGGGCATTGGTGTTAGTATATTGTTAGCGGCTTCTGTTATTTTCTTTGTTCATGGATTGTCTCGTCGTTTAATGCGTTGGGAAGGCGCTATGCTTCTATTATTCTTTGTCTTCTTTATAATTCAGTTATTCAGTTATGTCTAAAATTATTTATTGTCTTTTTCAAAGAGATAATGGAGCATCAAAACAGTAATAATAATTCCAAAGAGGTGTTAGTATTATTTTTGTTGCGATTTTTGTTTTCATATTATATTTTTATAAAAATAGTATGTATGAAGATTAAATGGGCCATTTTCTAACTCTCCATATGCCTTATATCCATTTTTTTGATAAAAATTAAAATTATCTTTATCGGTTACACCTAAAATAACCTTATGAGCTTTTTCTTTCTTAATATATTTTTCATATGCCTTTAAAAGAGTGCTTCCCATTTCCCTTTTTTGGAATTCCTCGTTAATTGAAATCCAAATAATAGAAGAAACTCCTCCGTAGGGATGTGTTCCTATTAAAAATCCAATGATTTTTTTATTAATCTTTAGGATAAGAAATATTAGTTTCTCTTGTTTTAAACAATTAGATACATTTTCTTTATTGTAGTCATTCTCTATAAAAAACTTTTTATTGCTTTTAGAGTATTCTTTAAATTGTTGAAGGACATTATTTTTGAATATTAATAAAAATTCATCTAAATCTTTTTCTTTTAATTTTTCAATTTTGTATGATTTAAGCATTTTTAATAATTCTATTTATATAATCTTTAACTTCTTTATATCTCAATGGAAGTATATTATATTTTTCCAATTTAGCAAGAGAGATGGTGGATCTATTATTAGATATATTTTTTAATTCTTCTTTTGTTAAAATATAGAAAGACCACTGATTTAAATCTAATAAATTAAGCGTTTTTGGATCTTTATGATTAACTAAGCATAAGATATAAATATCTGCCTTGTATTCCTTTTGTGCATCTTTATTAAACTTACCTATTGCTGTAGACCAATATAAATCTTTAGTTTTTAGTCCAGAAAAAATTATTTTTGAAAAATTATCCTGGTCCCAATCTTGTAAGTATGATGAACATTTAATTTCTATTTTTTTGTTTTTATACAAAACATCAAAATCGCCCCAAGGGTTTCTAATTTCAATTTCTTCTTTATTTTTTAATAAATTCTCAACAATAAACTCAGCAAGAGATCCTCTTAGGACATTAGAATTTAAATTGGAAAAACCATATTGCCAAAATTCTAGAACAGAAAAATCACCACCTTCAAAATGTTCTTTTCCTGTTAGTTTTTTAACTTTCTTTTTTTTGATCATATTGTCTCGATATTCTTTATTTTGTCCTACTTGTTGTTATTTATTGAGACTTTTAATAGTTTTGAAATAGATAAAAATAATATCTAAGTTCCAATAAAGGTTAAATAATTTCTTTAAGTTTTTTACTTAAAAAATATCCAACTTCTGCGATTTAATATGGGATGATATGAAAAGGAAAGTGGCATATCGACTTAATATTAAATATTTATTATTTATGCTAAAAATTATAGTTTAAACTTAAAGTAATTTAATTATATCTAAGCGTAGAATAGAAATCAACGCAAAAGAGTGTTAATTAACAATTCAATAATGATTTAGATTTTAAATTATTAAAATTGTAATTTGTTAATATCGCAATCCCTATCTATAAAGTAGGGATTTTTTATTTAATAGCATTCAAAGTTCCAAAGCCAATTGGTCGCAATCCCTATCTATAAAGTAGGGATTTTTTATTTAATAATTATAATATAATGACCGAAAGGTCAGTCGCAATCCCTATCTATAAAGTAGGGATTTTTTATTAAAAAAGGACTAATAACTATCGTTCAAGATAAAGAGTCGCAATCCCTATCTATAAAGTAGGGATTTTTTATTCAATGGGGTGAAAATTACAATGTTAATTTTGTCGCAATCCCTATCTATAAAGTAGGGATTTTTTATTTAATAGCATTCAAAGTTCCAAAGCCAATTGGTCGCAATCCCTATCTATAAAGTAGGGATTTTTTATTTAATAATTATAATATAATGACCGAAAGGTCAGTCGCAATCCCTATCTATAAAGTAGGGATTTTTTATTAAAAAAGGACTAATAACTATCGTTCAAGATAAAGAGTCGCAATCCCTATCTATAAAGTAGGGATTTTTTATTCAATGGGGTGAAAATTACAATGTTAATTTTGTCGCAATCCCTATCTATAAAGTAGGGATTTTTTATTTAATAGCATTCAAAGTTCCAAAGCCAATTGGTCGCAATCCCTATCTATAAAGTAGGGATTTTTTATTTAAGCTTCAGTCTCAGATAGAACAATATAGAGAGTCGCAATCCCTATCTATAAAGTAGGGATTTTTTATATAAAAGTATGAGTACTAAAAAACAAAGAAAAATGTTAGTCGCAATCCCTATCTATAAAGTAGGGATTTTTTATTAAAAAAGGACTAATAACTATCGTTCAAGATAAAGAGTCGCAATCCCTATCTATAAAGTAGGGATTTTTTATTTAAGCTTCAGTCTCAGATAGAACAATATAGAGAGTCGCAATCCCTATCTATAAAGTAGGGATTTTTTATATAAAAGTATGAGTACTAAAAAACAAAGAAAAATGTTAGTCGCAATCCCTATCTATAAAGTAGGGATTTTTTATATAAAAGTATGAGTACTAAAAAACAAAGAAAAATGTTAGTCGCAATCCCTATCTATAAAGTAGGGATTTTTTATCCTTAACCTCTAAACCCAATAGAAATAAAGCTTTAAATCCTTGTTTGCGAGAAATAAAGTTTTCTTTATTTTTATTTGAAATGTTTAAAAGTTTCATTTATCTATTAATATCATTAAATTATTAGATATTTTGGCCTTTTTTCTACTTTTCCTTTGCCTATTATTTTTGTTTGCATTAAACATTTATCGCAAATCTTGTAAAAACGCACAGAATCATTATTATTTTTATATTCTCCCATTATTTTAACAATTTTTGAAAAAATATCAAGTTTCTTTAAAAAGTAAAAATATATTATATATTTTTGGAATATGTTGTAATTAAAATAAAAGACATGAAAAGATAATTATTGCTGATCGCTTTAAATTAGAACTATTAAATCTCTAATATCTGCATAGTATTCTCAATCATTTTTGTTTTTTCTTATTCTACACTCTTCGGATGTATATTTATTATAAAAGAATAGTGCTTTAATATATTAAACTAACTCCCCAACCATTTCTTCTTCTGACTCTAAATAATATCCATCATATCTATTATTTAACCCAATCTTAATATATTCATTACGATGTTCTCTAACTGCTAAATTAACATCATTATAATACATTCCCATAACAATTTTTTTAATGCCTATTGAATTAGCATAATCTTTAATGTATTTTGTAATCTGTTCTCTAAATTGTTCTTGGTATTTATTTGAATAATCAGTATTAGCCTCAATATTATCTATTACTAAAACAGGTTTACCTTCTTTATTATCCTTTCCAAGCCAAAGCCAACAAGCACATACTGGAATTTGCTTCTCCTTATCAACAATGTTTACTATCTGAATAGCTAAATCAGTCAAATAATCTGCTATAGCTGATTCATAACGAGATGATCCGCATCCTGTTTCAATTGATATACAGCATGGAGAATAATTTCCTTGATATAAATCAATGTCTGGATTTCTATCCCATACTCTAGTAGACATATATCTTCCTTCTAAATCATTTGTTTTCTCCTTGGGGCTAAAAATAGATTTAATATTTTTTGTATCCACATCAAAATGGTTCAATATTTCATGTAATTCTTCTTCGACACTCTGAACAATTGATTCTGCCCTTTCTGTTTTTAATGCTTGAGATAAAATCTGATTTAATTCTTTTTCTCTAAAATTAGTAAAACTATCTAAAAAATCATTAATTTCTTTTTGAAGTTTTTCCTTTATTTGATTAATCTTAATTTTTGTTTCCTTTGAAAACTCCTTATTTAATATATCTTCTGCTTCATTTAGTTCTTTATCTAGTTTATATATATTAACTTTTTTAGAATTAAGGTCATTTATTAATTTCTGTAATAATTCATTAGCAGTAATATCTTTTATTTTTTCTAGCTTCTGTTTATTAGCATTTAATCCCTTCTCCATTCCTTTAATCTTTCTTTCGTTGCCTCCCTCTTGTTTTTCTTTTTCAATCGCTTCTTCAATCCTTTTTATTAAATCAATTAATTTAATCTGTTCGCTAGATAATACTTTTGTATTATTTAATTCTTTTTCATAATCCTCAAGAGATTGATTTAATAAATCAATATATTTTGGAAGCAATTCATCCAAAGTTCTACTTAATGGTTGTGATAACTGTTCTGATGTTGAAATATCTTCATTTTCTCCAAGGACAAAAGTATCTTCTTTTGAATAATTTAACCATTCATTAAGATTAATACCTGCAGTCTCTATTGCTTTTATTGTTTCTGGGTTATTTTCATATTCAGCAATCCTATCCTGTATTAATTTTCTAAATTCTATTGAATTAGGATTAATATTTGGATTTTGTTCCATTATTTCTTCTTTCCATTTATAAAGCGAAGATATATTTTTATGTGATATTTTATCTAATTCTAAATATTTTGATACTAGTCTTGGTCCATATTTATTATTTTCCATCAAAGCATTTTTTAGAAAATAATTTTCCTTTAAATTGGTTATTAACTTTTCTGGATTATGAATAAATGCTAAAAAAGGTATTAATTTATTTAAAGACGAAGAAATGTTTGCATAAACTTCGGGTAATTCTTGCTCTATTAATTCTAAATATTTCCTTACTTCTTCTTCACCTCTTAATTTTTCTTCTATTGCTTTTTCTGGCAGATTAAACGCCTCTTTAATTTCAAGGGCATTGTCAACATATCCATTCTTTACATGACTAATAAATATTTCTTGGATTGCTTCTTGTATATCTGAACTATTAATAAATTCTTCTGGCAGATTAAGTGCTTCTTTAATTTTAAGAGCATAGTTAATATATCCATCCTTTATACAACTAATAAATTCTTTTTGAGCTGCTTTCTGAATAAATTCTTCTAACAGATGAAATTTTTCTTTAATTTCAAGAGCACTATCAACATATTCGCTCCTTATACAACTAATAAATCCTTCTTGGGCTGCTTTCTGTACATCTGAACTATTAATAAATTCTTCTGGCAAATTAAATATTTCTTTAATTTCAAGAGCATCATCAACATATCCATTCTTTATATGACTAATAAATATTTCTTGGACTGCTTCTTGTACATTTGAACTATTCATAAATTCTTCTGACAGATTAAGTGCTTCCTTAGTTTTAAGAGCATAGCCAACCTCTCCACTCCTTATATAACTAATAAATCCTTCTTGGGCTGCTTTCTGAACAAATTCTTCTGATAGATTAAATATTTCTTTAATTTCAAGAGCGTCGTTAATACGTTTACTTATTATATAATTACTAAATCCTTCTTGGGCTGCTTTCTGTACATCTGAACTATTCATAAATTCTTCTGATAGATTAAATATTTTTTTAATTTCAAGAGCACTATTAATATATTCATTCTTTATATTACTAATAAATCTTTCTTGAGCTGCTTTCTGTACATCTGAACTATTCATAAATTCTTCTGGCAGATTAAATATTTCTCTAATTTTAAGAGCATTGTTAACATATCCACTCCTTACACAACTAACAAATCCTTCTTGAGCTGCTTTCTGAATAAATTCTTCTGGCAGGTTAAATATTCCTTTAATTTCAAGGGAATCGTCAACATGTCCATTCTTTATATAACTAATAAATATTTCTTGGACTGCTTTCTGAATAAATTCTTCTGGCAGATTAAATGCTTCTTTAATTTCAAGAGCACCGTTAATATGCTTACTTATTATACGATTAACAAATCCTTCTTGAGCTGCTTTTTGTACATCTGAACTATTAACAAAGTCTTCTGGCAGGTTAAATATTTTTCTAACTTTAAGAGCACTATTAATATATCCACTCTTTATACAACTAACAAATCCTTCTTGAGCTGCTTTCTGAATAAATTCTTCTGGCAGATTAAATGTTTCTTTAATTTTAAGAGCATTATCAATATATCCATTCCTTATACAATTAGTAAATCCTTCTTGAGCTGCTTTCTGAATAAATTCTTCTGATAGATTAAATATTCCCTTAATTTCAAGGGCATCGTCAACATATCCATTCTTTACATGACTAATAAATCTTTCTTGGACCGTTTTTTGTGCATCTGAACTATTAATAAATTCTTCTGACAGATTAAATGATTTTCTAATTTCAAGGGCATCGTTAATACTTCCATTCTTTATATGACTAATAAATATTTCTTGAACTATTTTTTGTGCCTCTGAACTATTAATAAAATCTTCTGACAGATTAAATGATTTTCTAATTTCAAGGGCATCGTAAATGCGTTCACTCTTTATATAACTAATAAATATTTCTTGGACTGCTTTCTGAATAAAGTCTTCTGGTAGATTAAATGCTTTTCTAATTTCAAGGGCACCGTTAATATGCTTACTTATTATACGATTAACAAATCCTTCTTGAGCTGCTTTCTGTATGTCTGAACTATTAATAAAGTCCTCTGGCAGATTAAATATTTCTCTAACTTTAAGAGCACTATTAATATATCCACTCTTTATACAACTAACAAATCCTTCTTGAGCTGCTTTCTGAATAAATTCTTCTGGCAGATTAAATGTTTCTTTAATTTTAAGAGCATTGTCAACATATCCATTCTTTATATAACTAATAAATCTTTCTTGGACTGCTTTCTGAATAAAGTCTTCTGGCAGATTAAATGCTTCTTTAATTTCAAGGGCATCGTTAATACGTTCACTCTTTATATAACTAACAAATCCTTCTTGGGCTGCTTTTTCTGTTTCTGAACTATTAATAAAGTCTTCTGGCAGATTAAATGCTTCTTTAATTTCAAGGGCATCGTTAATACGTTCACTCTTTATATAACTAATAAATCTTTCTCGGATTGCTTCTTGTGTCTCCGAACTATTAATAAAGTCCTCTGGCAGATTAAATGTTTCTTTAATTTTAAGAGCATTGTCAACATATCCATTCTTTATATTACTAATAAATCTTTCTTGGACTGCTTTCTGAATAAAATCTTCTGACAGATTAAATGCTTCTTTAATTTCAAGAGCATTGTTAACGCGTTCACTCCTTATACAACTAACAAATCCTTCTTGAGTTACTTTCTGAATGAATTCTTTTGGAAGATTAAATGTTTTTTTAATTTCAAGAGCACCGTCAACATATCCATTCCTTATACAACTAATAAATCCTTCTTGAGCTACTTCTCGCGCTTCTGAACTGTTAATAAATTCTTCTGACAGATTAAATGTTTCTTTAATTTTAAGAGCATAGTTAACATATCCATTCTTTATATTACTAATAAATCTTTCTTGGACTACTTCTTGTGCCTCTGAACTATTAATAAATTCTTTTGGCAGATTAAATGTTTCTTTAATTTTAAGAGCATCGTCAACATATCCATTCTTTATATAATGGATAAATCTTTCTTGGACTATTTTCTGAATAAAATCTTCTGACAGATTAAATGCTTCTTTAATTTCAAGAGCATCGTCAATACGTTCACTCATTATACGACTAATAAATATTTCTTGGGCTTTTTTGTAAGCATCTTCCATGTGTTTATTAACAAAATCTTCGGGTAAATTAAAACATTGTGCAATTTTTAAAGAATCATTTTTATTTTTTTTATCATTAGTGTTTAAGAAAGTTACAAACTTTCTTTTTGCTGTTTCCTGGGCATCTTCTATGTGTTTATTAACAAAATCTTCGGGTAAATCAAAATTGTTCTTAATTTTAATTATTCCATCTATGTCAAATTGTTTTACTTTATTAACAAAAGCCTTTTTTAATTCATCTTTTACTTCTTCGTCTTTTAAAAAATCCGAAATATCTGCTTTTTCTTTAACATTTAAAATATAATCTAAATCATCATTTTTCAGACTTTCCAATAATTCATCCCGCATTAAACTGCCTATACTTTCTTTTTCTAATTTTGAGTTTAAATTATTTTCGAAATTCATAAATTATATTAAGTATGGTTATAAACTAGCAAACTACTCTAAAAATTATACTTTTTTAGCATATCATAATTTTTTCCATAGCGCCATTCTAATTCTAATCGTGCATACGTTCAAATTGGCTGCAAGCCTTGAACGCCGTTAGAACCATTATTCTGGAAGGCTGAAAGCCTTACGAAATGGAAGCGGCGATTAAATATTTAATTAATTGATGCCCGATTAACTGTGGAATCACTCAAAATAACTTACTACTCTGTTGCTATCGGAATTTTACCGTATTTTGATTCTACGGCCTCAACTGCGGTAATTATATCATCTATCTGCGGTTCCTTGGCAATTAATTTATTGCCATTTTTTAGTGTCAAAGTTACAAGTCGGCTGTGTGTTTGAAACACTTTTTTAACTTCGCAATTATTGACAGCTAATAGCGCCTGCTCCCAAGTGCTATTTGTTTCCTGAACAAAAGTTCTTCCGTCAATTGTTTGGCATTGGACTGGATTGGATTTTAATATCGAAAATCCTGCCATGACGCAAGAATCAAAATCGGTAATCTGTTTTAGAAGCTCATCGCATTTTTCTTTATCTTCTGAATAACTCGATACTAAACATTTGAAGAGTTGGTTTGCCAGAGTATTTTCGTTTAAAGTCGAATCCCATTTAATAGTTTGAACTATACGATCCACCGTTGCATCAATATCAAAAGCCTCTCGCTCGCTCGTGCAAGCCCGACTTTGCTCCTCATCGTAATTGGTGCAATTAGGATAGCGCAAAATAAAACTAACTGAAACCAGCTTTCCTTCCTTGGGAGTTGTGTAAACGTAAGAAGAATAAACGCTTCCTGCAGCTCCTTCGTTTTTAACGTTAACGCAGTAAATCCTATTATCGACTAACCTCTGGCTGGTTATTTCAAGCATACTACTTTTCTCTTGCGGTGTTTCTACGCAGGAAAAATTACCTGATTCAATCTTAACTGTTGGCGGCCATTCCTGAGTAAAAATATACTTAGTGATTAATTTTTCTGGATACTGGAATGAGATGCCATTATTATTATAATTCTTCCAAAGCTCATTCTCCTGATTGGTTATAACCGAAACCTTAGTTATCAACCAACGGTTATCGAAATTTCCCGCATTAATTTTCGTTACATTAAAATCAATTGGCCGAGAGCTTGCCATGCCTGTGCTCGTCATATCTATGATTTTTCCAAATATTTCGTAAACATCCTGACTAATTTTCACTATGCCCGTAATCTCAATACTATCTGGCCAAGGACTGGAAGTTAACCTACCCAACGCTTTTGAAGGGTCAGCCTTCCATTGTGCGATTAGATCGGGAGCAATATAATCCTTATAGTTTTCTTCAATATCTTGCGACGCTGTCGGAGAGAGCAAAGAAACATTTTTAAGAGTATGGCCAAAATTTATAACCAAAGATTTTACGGCTGTTTCTTCGAGTTGGCTTTTCTTTTCCCAGAAATAAAAACCAAAACCAGATACAATGACTATTACAATTACCAATGATACTAATATAATTTTTTTATTCATAATCTAATAACAAACTTCATAAAATTATTTTGGAACAAAAATTCTTCCATAAGAGCGCAGCTTGGCGGATCTTGAAACATCGCATAACTTATATTGGGTATCTTTCTTTTTAAGTATTGCTCTTGCACCACCTTCTACATCACTGCAATTCCAATCTATTCGCGCATATGCTCAAAGTTGCTGTGGGACTAGGACTCGAACCTAGATTAACGGAGTCAAAGTCCGTCGTCCTACCATTAGACGATCCCACAATGCGAATCATATTCCTATTGCTTCAATTATTGCTAACTCTAAAGGAAGTTGCTGTATTGATGCATACTTACTTTTATTCTCTGCTTCTAAAAGAAGTTCAATAGTTCTTTTCAATGTTTCCTCGTCAAAACTTTCTGATTGTTTTATTGCCCTGGCGATTGACTCTTTTGTCTCCCCAGGCATTATTGACTCTATTAAATTAGCATCAATTTTTAAAATAATCAACTTTCTTAAGTAGCTAATTAGTGCTTTTGTAAACTCAGGTAAATCTATCCCCTTTTCAATTTGTTCTCCAATAAATTTCAATGCCCCAGCTTTATCTTTTTTAATCAAATACTCCGTTAATTCAGTAATAACATCTGTTTTAACTATTCCTAAAAGGACTTGAATATCTTCTTCTTTTACTTTTACTCCTGGTAAAAAACTTAATACCTGATTAAGTATTCCTTCTGCGTCTCTCATAGATCCCTCTGAGGCAGATGCTATTGTTCTTAATGCTCCCTCTTCTATTTCTATCCCCTCTTTTTTACAAATAATAGAAAGTTTTTTGATAATTTCATTATATGATAGCTTGTAGAAATCAAATCTTTGGCACCTTGAAGCGATAGTTGGTATCATTTTGTGTGCTTCGGTAGTAGCGAGGATAAAGATAGCAAATGATGGTGGCTCTTCTATCATTTTCAAAAGTGCATTAGCGGCATCTTTTGATAATTGATGTGCCTCGTCTAGTATTAAAACTTTGTATTTTAAGAAATTAGGGGCAAATTTAATACTTTCTCTAATGCTTCTTATTTCATCAATACCTCTGTTTGAAGCAGCATCTATTTCTATTATATCAATTGCCTTGCCTTCGTTTATTTCTAAACAAGATGGGCACTTATTACATGGCTCTGCTCCTTTAGGATTTTGACAATTGATTGCCTTAGCAAAAAGACGTGCAAGAGTGGTTTTCCCTGTTCCTCTGTGCCCAGAGAATAAATAGGCGTGAGATATTGTCCCTGAGGATATTTCATTAGTAATAGTTTTAACTATATGTTCTTGTCCTATAAAATCTTTAAAACTATATGGTCTATATTTTCTATAAAGTACTAAATTTGTCATATAATCATTGTATGACTTTTTTTGTTAAAAATCAAATAATAAAAAAAGTGCAAGAATTCTATTTTTATTTGATATCTTACACTCTAATAGGGTTACATATAGTGAAAAAATCATAAAAGGATATTTTTGAATCACTTTCTAAGATCTTTTTAATTGTTAACAAAAAAAAGAAGCGTACATGAACAATATTGTATTTATTTTGTCAGTACGCTTACAACAGGCGAAGAGTCCCACCCAGAAAGCGGCAGTTGTTTTTTTAAAAAATCACCTCCATTAAAGAACTATACCCTTTACTTCTTACCCCCGACATAAGAAGCTCAGGGTTCTTTGAGCATAATATAAAAAAAGTATTATGTCAAGTAAAAAATAAGCGAGTCAAGAAATGCCCTCGTTCACAGGTTTCGTTTCATGTGCATTATTGGATTAGAAAATACTGACCTTTGAAAATGTGAGTATATTTATGATTTCGCTCGAACTTACTTTCTTAAAAATT